>Ga0247611_10006530_pt1 | contig 14934 bp, 15 predicted proteins | sample 177DNAGHGhighgp2_FD_192422 | JGI IMG/M metagenome (GOLD analysis project Ga0247611, IMG submission 192422) | Sheep rumen microbial communities from Palmerston North, Manawatu-Wanganui, New Zealand - 1770 DNA GHGhigh gp2 | ecosystem: Host-associated > Mammals > Digestive system > Stomach > Rumen...
TTTGCTTTTCTGAGATTGTAAAACGGGCAAAGGAGCTTGATTCTTGAGAATTCTTACATTATTTGGATCATATTTATGAATAATCAATCTGCTATTTTGAATTTTTTGAAGACTATTAGTTTTTGATAATTCTATCGGACTTTCCCAGTTAATTTGAACCGAATTTTCGCCAGAAGCGTTTTTTTTTATATTTGTCTTGCCATCAGCAGAAAATACTCTTGCCGAAAGAGCCTTTACATATTTGTCATCTAAATGTGCATAATCAAAAAGTATTACACCATTTACATTTAACTTTCTGGTTTCATGGATTTGGCGGATTAAATCTTCTTCACTACCACCCATAAACGTAACAAACAAACCGGCAAATAAATCTGTTTCCGGTTCTTTCGCATTTTGTACGGTAGACACCTGAGAGCTGAGAGTTTTGGAATCACACGTCAAAAATAACGGAGTAAAACCGTTTACATAATGATTTTGCGACCAGTTCGACCAATCCTGCATCTTTCTTGAATATGCGACATTTTTATCCGGAAATATAACTGCACTCAAATATATCTCTTTTTTGCGTGTCAATTTACTGATTTTTTCAACAAAATCAGTTATATTTTGCCTTCTGTATCTTCCCCAGCTAAACCATAAATCATCACTCTGCTTTAATGTAACAGGATCAACACCATATTTTTCATTAAATTCTGCCCTTGCATAATCAGTATATCCCCAATTACCTGACGGGGAAGAAGATATAGCCTGAGGGTATCTGATATAATCTAAATTTATTCCGTCCGGTTTATATGTAGTAATAATTTCAGTCAACAATTTTTCCAGAAAATTCTGAACTTCCGGATTTGCAGGATCCAAAAAATATCCGTTATGTTCTGAAATTGATGGAGTAGCACCTGAAGAGGTATATCCTGCCAAAGTTTTATTACCCCACTCAGGTTTAACCGCCAGAATATTTTTTGAATGAGATGACGGAACCATGTTTCCTACATAAAAAGATTCAAACCAGATATGAACTTTCATACCATTTTTATGAGCCTCATCAATCCACATTTTCAAAGGATCTGAACCTATAAATTTTTCATTTTGGGATATAAAACCATAATCCTCCATAGTTTTACTCGGGAAAATAGTTCTGCCGTGAAAATAAGTTTCAATAAATATATTATCTATACCTGCAGATTTTATTTTTCTGACAGACTCGGCAATTTGATCTTGACTTATTTCTGTTGGACGAAGCCATACACCTTTAAATTCATTCCTTTTGAACGGTAAAACACTTTTTATAGCAAAATTAGCTGATTCAATTGCTAATTTTGAATATTTTTGCATTTGGTTCGGGTTTTTCTCACCCTTACGCATATAATTCTGAGCCTCTTTTATAAAATCCATCGGAACTTTCCAGTCATAACCGGGATTTGAAATTTTGTAATAATCAATCATTTCACTTGCTTCATCAATTTTTTGATTAGCTTCAAACATAAAACTTTTTGAAGTGGTATAAGTAGTGATTACACCCGTAATATCATCGTAATGTATTTTAGTTCCGACTGATATATTTGAGCTTATCCAGTTTTTTGCAGAACCATGACCACTCAAAACTGCACCATTTTGCGGAATTACAGAATCAGCACCACTAAGTTCAACAACCGTATTACCTTCAATTATTGCTTCTGTACCAAATTCGTTTGTTCCTGTATGTTCTCCATAAGACGAAGTGTACAATACTAACTGGTTTGCTCCTCTTGCCCCAGGGAATGCTCTGCCTGCATAATTTGAAGACGGAGTAGGATTAACCGAATCGACAACTCTGCGAGATTGGGAAAATAAAATTTCTCCACGCTCAAGCTGAGGCTGCTCGTACATAGAAACTGCTTCATCTTCTGCATACACCGGTACACTTATCCCTATAAACAGCATTATTACCAATGCTATAATATTATTTAATTTCATTTATTTTCTCCGAAATTCACTACATCTTATAACTTGATTTACTGTAGTAAACTTTATCTAAAGATTTAATTTTACTGTCTATCCCTTCAATTGAAGGATTTTGTTTGCCTGAAAGATTATAATGGAACTTTGCCTTACTAATATCTCCAAGTTTTTCATAAACTGTCGCCAGTTTAATATTAACCTGATATAATTTCTGATACCCGTTATTATAAGCAACCTTATAATATTTCAAAGCATTTAGATAATCTCTCTTATTAAAATAATACTCTCCAAAATAGAAATTGGCAAAAGGATTAAGATATTCTAAGTTTATAGCTCTTGTCAAATATTCTTTTGCAACATAGGGATGTCCGAGATTATCATGTATTACACCAATTTGGGCGGCATAAATAGCATTATTCGGATAAAACTTTAAAAGAAGCATGTACTTTTCAAGAGCTTTTGAAAGATATGCTTCTTTTGTATTTTTATCCGAATTTTCTATACCTGCATCAAAATATGCATCAGCTTCCTTCTCAACAGACTCTTTGTCAATAGAAGGTTTTACATACTTATCAGGCAAATCTGCCGGCGTATTTTCTTCGGCTGTCTGCACATCTTCCGCAACAGAAAAATCATGGCAAAAAACTATGCCAAACAAGCCAATAATTAAAAAAACTATTGCAAAATTTTTAACGTGCATCTTTGGTATTGCTATAGAATTTTATATCCTTATTATTATATACTCCGCCTTCTTCAGCAGGATCTATATAATTAAAGAGAGATCTGGTTCCGTTAACAAGACCGTTCCAAGCACGATTATGACCATAGTATTTTAATTCAGGTCTGAATTTGCTGTTTGGATAATATGCCAATCCGTTTGCATTTGCCTTATGTTGTTGAACGTAATTATTCAATGCATCCGAATAACCGTAATTATCCATGAACTGTATTGAAGTTGACTCCTTAACATCTAAAGCAACAACCGGAAGTGACACTGCCAATACAGCAACAACTAATAAAAATTTTTTCATATCGTATATTCCTCTATTCAATAGTATATTAACATTTTTTTTCAATACATGCAATAATATTATAAATTGTTTACATGAAAAAAAAATGTACTATTCGTATGATTTTTTTATAACTTCTTCTAACTTTTCAAGTAGCATATCTTCCGGAACTTTAGCAACTATTTCACCCTTTTTAAACACATATCCTTCACCGATACCACCTGCAATACCGAAATCGGCATGTCTGGCTTCTCCCGGGCCATTAACCGCACATCCCATAGTAGCTATCGTTATAGGTAAATCTAAATTCTTAAATCGTTCTTCAACTTTTTTTGCCAACTCAATTAATTTAATTTGGGTTCTTCCGCAAGTAGGACAGGATACAAAATTCACACCACGTTCCTTTAATCCCAGACTTTTCAGTATATCAATACCGGCAATCACCTCTTCTACCGGATTTTCCGTAAGAGAAACTCTGATAGTATCCCCAATACCTTCTGCTAACAATGTTCCCAATCCGACAGAAGATTTTATTAATCCTCCATGCATTGTACCTGCTTCCGTAACACCAAGATGCAACGGATAAGGGATTTTCTGAGCAATTGAGCGGTACGCTTCAATAGTTGTTAAAACATCAGACGATTTTAAAGATACTTTTATCAAATCAAAATCTAAATCCTCTAAAATTCTGATATGCCCTAAAGCACTCTCAACCATTTTTTCTGAAAGCGGAATATCTTTTTCTATTAAATTTTTCTCCAAAGAACCTGCATTAACACCAATTCTTATCGGAATATTTTGTTGTTTTGCAAGACTGACTACTTTCTCTACATTTTCTCTTTTACCAATGTTACCCGGATTTATTCTCAATGCACTGATACCATTGTTTATACATTCTATAGCTAATCTGTAATCAAAATGAATATCTGCAACAAGTGGTACAGACGTCTTGCGAACAATATCTTTTATCGCAGCAGCGGCATCTTTATTAAGAACAGCAAGTCTTACAATATCACAACCTTGTTCAGCCAATTCATCTATCTGTCTGCAAGTAGCATCAACATTTCTGGTATCGGTATTACACATTGTCTGAACGCTAATCGGAGCATTACCGCCTATCTTTACATTACCTATCGAAATTTGTTTTGTAACTCTTCTTTTAATCATAATTTTATGTTAACATAAACATAGAAAAGGAGAGTTATTTATGAAAGTTGCGGTAATATCTGATATACATGGTAATTGGCAAGCCCTGGAAAGCGTTATGGCAGATTACCAATTGGCAGGCTGTGAAAGAGTATTGTGCCTCGGAGATTTAGCTATGGCAGGTCCTCAGCCGACTATAGTATTGGATTACATTATAAACAAAATTTCTAATTGGACAATCATACAGGGAAATACCGACAAAATGATTGCCGAATTTAATCTAAAAATGTATGACAAGCTGAGTAAAGAATTTCCGATAATGGCAAATGCCTTATTGGATGACACAAACATTATTTCAAAAGAACAAAAAGATTTTTTGGCAGAATTACCAGAACGTAAAGAACTTATGATAGAAGGGGTAGGAGTATTAATGGTTCACGGTTCTCCAAGAAAAATTAACGAGGATATTTTACCGAACATGAAAATTTCAGAAATACAAGAAATGATATGTGGTGAAGCATCCGATTTAATTTTATGCGGACATACTCATGTACCTTGCGGATACCAAACATTGTCAAAACAAACAGTTGTCAATGTAGGAAGCGTCGGACGTCCTATGACAGGAGTTCCAAAAGCAAATTATGCAATTATAGATTTTAATAATGGTTCATATACAGTAGAACACAGAGAAGTTGAGTACGATTACAATTTGGCTGCTCAACTTATGAAAGAGCGTTCTTTTGAAGGAGCCAATGACATCGCAAGTCAATTAATCCTGCCATTAGTAAGACATTTGTAAAATAAAATATTGATACTTTAATGAGAACGACAAATATAAATTTGTCGTTTTTTTATAAATAAATTTATAAAATAAATAATATAATCCGTAATCAATACATTTTAAGCTAATTTAAAACATTAAAAAAAATGTTATAACTTTGTTGAGGAGGATTATATGGACGTTTCACCTGTTAGAGTATTATTAGTAGAAGACCATAAACTTATGCGAGTAGGATTGAAGTCCCTGTTTGAAGAACACAAAGAAATTGACATCATATCTGAAGCACAAAGCGGAAAAGAAGCGGTAGAAAATTATAAAATTTCACATCCTGATGTAGTTCTTATGGATATAGGGCTGCCCGATATAAACGGTATTGAGGCAACACGACGAATAGTGGAACACAATCAAAACGCCTCTGTTATAATGCTGACTTCGCATTTAAGCGAACAAGAAGTTCAGGATTCATTGCTTGCAGGAGCAAAGGCCTATGTTATGAAAGATATAAATATAGAAATACTAAAGATGATAATTAAAACTGTAAAAGACGGTGCAATGTGGCTTGATCCAAAGGTTGTACCAATATTAAGGGACAAAAATTGCGGAATTATACCGCCAAGACAAATGTCAAGAGCCATGTTCAAAGAGCAGCATGCAAACCTCACCCAAAGGGAATATGAAGTGCTGAAACTTGTTGTTGACGGGAAATCTAATAATGAAATAGCACAAGAACTAACAATTTCTGAACATACAGCGAAAGCACATGTTTGTAATATTATACAAAAACTCGTTGTTGATGACAGAACGCAGGCTGCTGTTAAAGCTTTAAAAGAAGGTTTGGTATAAAAATAAAACGTATTTATCAAGCTTATGTATGAAATCCCTTGCGAAAAAGTAAAATTTCTTCTATAATCGAGTTATGATTACGTTCAAGCAATACTTACGACAATCTGCTACATGCAAGATATTCAATGCGTTTTACAAGCAATTTGTTGATTTTGTATCAACTCTTGGTGCTATTGTAGCGAATGGCTTTATTACATTAAAGTACATCTGTCTTGGGCATATAGACAGAAAAGAGTTAATGGACCAGTGCGTCAGATTTGGGATAAGTTCATTGCCTATTACTTTATCAATAGTCGGAATGACATCTATAATCGTAACTTCACAGGTCGCTTCCGAAATGGTAAAACAGGGCGGCGGAAATTTCGTAGGTCTGCTTGTTAGTATATTAATAGTAAGAGAAGTAGGGGCTGTTATGTCAGGATTTGCAATCATATCAATGATAGGCTCTTCTCTTGCCTCTGAATTGGCTACAATGAGAGTAACCGAACAGATAGACGCCATAACTGTATTAAAGGTTAATCCTATAAGATATTTATTTGTTCCGAGAGTACTTTCGGGAATAATTATGATGCCGATACTTGTTATTATTGCATCAGCATTTGGGGTATTAACAGGTGCAGTTACAACAGCAATGACAACAGAATTGGGATACAGAGCGTATTTTGACTCGGCATGGCTGGGAATATATATGAAAGACTTAGGTGTATGTCTGCTTAAATCTGTAGCATTCGGAGGAACTATTGCACTTGTAAGCTGTTCATGCGGATATGAAGCATCCGGAGGTGCAAAGGGTGTAGGACTTGCAACGAACAAGGCTGTAGTCTGGTCTTTGGTTGCAATAGTAATATGGGATTTAATTTTCTCAATAACATTTTTCTTCTAAAATAAGGATATAATATGAGCATAATAGTTAACAATCTAACAAAAATATTTGATGAAAAAAAAGTCTTAGATGATATATCATTTAAAGTAGCAGACGGTGAAACCTTAGCTGTGGTAGGATTTTCAGGTTCAGGGAAAAGTACCGTACTAAAACTTATATGCGGACTGCTGGAAAAAGATGAAGGTGAAATTATCACCTCAGAAGGCGATATTGCAATGGTTTTCCAATACTCTGCACTGTTTGACTCTTTGGATGTAGCTGATAATATATCTTTTGCACTTAGAGAAAGACGTGATTTGAGAAATAAATATACTGAAAAAGAATTGAAGGAAATTGTTACACAGAAATTAGGACTTGTCGGTTTAAGCGGAATAGAACGGAAATTTCCGTCGGAATTATCAGGCGGTATGCAGAAGCGTGTAAGTTTTGCCCGTGCTATTGTAACGGAACCCAAAACTATACTATATGATGAACCAACAGCCGGACTGGATCCTATATCTTCAACCCTGATTGAAGATTATATCGTAAGACTTCAGCAGGAAACTAATGCGTCCTCAATTGTTGTAACACACCAGATGTCAACAATTACAAGAACGGCAAACAGACTAATTATGTTGTATAACGGTAAAATAGTTTTTGAAGGAACTCCTGAAGAGATGTTAAGAGCGGATACCCCTTACACCAAACAATTTGTAACAGCTTCGCTGGAAGGTCCGATGCAAATGATTTCATAAACGGAACATTTGTTGCTTAGATTTTTATAATGTGATACAATTTTGTGGCGGTATGTGTTATAGGAAAATTAAGGATAAAATAATGACCACATTGGAAGAAAAAATATTTAATAAAGACGTAATGTCATTAGAAACTTATATAATGTTTAGACTTAAAGAAAAAACCGAAGCTTTAAGAGAAGAGTTAACAAACAAAAATCGTAAGCCGATATTTCTTTCAATGGGTGCCCCTACTATGACACCTCCAAGGAAATTAACAGAGCGGGTTAAGGAGTTAATGGATGAACCTAATATCCATCTTTATGCCACTCCAAGAGGGGAATTGTCTTTCAGAAAAGCTATTTCAAAAAGAATGAAAAACCGTTTCGGTGTTGATATTGACCCTGCAACAGAAGTGTTTTCTCTTATAGGTTCTAAAGAAGGTATTGCAAATTTAATAAGGTTCATGACAACTCAAACTGAAAATAAATTTGAAAAAGATATTTTTATGGTACCTGACCCGTGTTATGCTTCATACTGGCAGTTTATACAATGTTCAGGAGGTTTGGGCTACCATTTACCTTTGACACCGGAAAATGATTTCAAACCGAATATCGAAGAATATTACAATAAAATGATTTCAGAAGGTTACAATCCTGAAAAGCTCAAGGCTGTTATAATAAATTATCCGAATAATCCTCTCGGAGTCGGTACAACAAAAGAATACGCTAAATCTGTAGTTGATTTTTGTAAAAAACATCAGGTGCTTTTGATTTCCGATGCAGCATATTGCGATATGTATTTTAATGAAGAAGAAAAACCGTTCTCAGTATTTGAAATTGAAGGAGCAAAAGATATTGCGGTAGAATTTTACAGTTTTTCAAAGCCTTATGCTATTACAGGTTGGCGTTTGGGTTGGATATGCGGAAATTCTGCAATTGTTCAACGCTTTGGTAAAGGTAAATCCACTATTGATAACGGGATATTCAAAGTTCTCCAAAATGCTTGTGCAGAATTTTTAAATTCTCCTGAAGGCGATGAATACATAAATCGAGGAAATCTGGATTATAAACGTAAACAAAGTATAATCATAAACGGCTTTAGAGAATTGGGTTGGGATTTGCCTGAAGAAAAAGTACCTCACACGACATTTTACCTGTGGCTGCCAATACCGCCACGATACAATTCTTCATTCAAATTCTGCGAAGAAGTATTGGAAAAATCAGGGATAGTACTTGTACCCGGGAATGCTTTTGGCGACTATGGAGAAGGATATTTCAGACTTTCTTATGTATCATCGGAAGAAGAATTACATGAAGTAGTAACAAGACTGAAAGAAGATGGTTTTAGCTGGGAATAAGTTATGAAGAAATTTTTTCTCGGACTTCTCGACTGGATTTATAAAAAGAAATGTTATTTTTGCAGGCGTTCTACGGAATGCGTAAAAATGTGTTCCGAATGTTATGACGAAATGGAACACTTGCCAATCAGAGTAAACAGAATTATTGATGGAAAAAAAGTTTACTGTGCAGGTGTTTACGAAAAAAATCTTCAAAAATTAATCAGAGGTCTAAAATACCACAATCAAAGAGATTTGGCGTATTATCTCGCAAAATTCATGGCTGAGTACTGGGAAAATATTACTGATGATAAAGACTTTCAGATAGTACCTGTGCCAATTTTTGAAAAGAGAAGAAAACAAAGAAAATATAATCACATGAATCTGGTGGCAGAAGAATTAGCAAAACTGACAGGTTTCAATTATAATCCTGATATAATCAAACGTATTAAAAACACAAAACCGCAATATAATCTAAAAAAGCTGCAACGAACAGAAAATTTAAAAGACGCATTTGAAGTTGATAAATCTAAGTTAAAACAAGGGGAAATACTCATAATTGACGACATCTGCACAACAGGTTCAACATTCAAGGAAATGATAGCCGAATTTAAAAAATCAAATATTGACAACATAGTTTGTCTTGCGGCAACAACACCTTTTGGAGATTAAATGATACTCAGTGAATTTGCAAAATATTTACAACAACACGACAATGAAATTATAACTAATAAAACCACAGCTACTAAAGTTTTGTGTAACTGGATTAAGTTTGTCATAAATAAAAATCCGAAAAATAATGTTGATAAAATTGTACACAGAGAAATAATGCTCGCACAAAATAATCAAAATGATTTTATTATTGTCGGAAAATCCGAAAGCGGAAGAGTGCTGGTAAATGCTCTGGCTAATTATGCACTTAGTTACGAAAACTTCCTTATGAGCCGTTGGCTTGAAAACAAAAAGCCAAAAGATTTTAACAAAAATACAGACTTATAACCATTTGTATAAATACAAATTATCCTGTAGGTTAATTTTAAATCTCCATTGATAACTTAGAATACTGTTATCAGAAGAGGAGAAAATAATGACTACAACAATACTAAAAGCCCCTGTATGCAAAATGCAGAACTTAGACAACCTGTTTATCGAAATGACTGCAAAAAATTGTAATCAAAGATGTAAACACTGCTATATAGATTTTCCGATAACAAAAAATGTAAAAGATTTCATACCTATGGAATTTGTACAAAAAGCATTAAAAGACACCTCCGACAATATAATAAAATGTATTTATCTAACTGGTGCAGAACCTATGACACACCCCGATTTTAACAAAATACTCAGACTCTGTCTTGCAAAAACAAATGTTTGTATAGCAACAAACGGAACATTTATCAATGAAAAAAAAGCAAGATTTTTAAGGAAAGTAGAAGATGAAAGTAACAACGAAATTATTTTCATCCTCAGCCTTGCACATTACGAAGAAAACAAAAATGATAATATCAGAAGCAGAGGCAGTTACAGACAAGTAATACATGCCATTAAACATCTGACTAGATACGGGTTCAATCCTTTTTTAAGTATAATGAATTACTATAATGAACCGACAGAAATATTAAACAATAATATCAAAGATATTATGAATAACATTGGCTACGACATAAACAAAAATTGTATACAAATAAATGAATACCACGACAAAAGCGTTATACCTGATACTACACCTGATACAAAAAATATAAATTGTGATTGCAAGAACGGAAGAGTTTTAACAACAAACGGAATTTACTCTTGTTTATTTCTTGCAAACGATTACAGAGGCAGATGCGGTTCTGACTTTACTGATTACTCGAAAAAAACAATTCTGGAGACTCCATACTGCAACACCTGCCTTAAAAACTCAAGACAGGTGTTCGGAATAAACTTATCAAATTTTACAGACTAAGTACGCTGTGCATATAACTTCATCTGGAAATTAATTAACAAAATATTCTTATTTTTCTTATAAGGAACAATCTCAACCTTTGCAATATCAAGATAATGGTCATGTTTATACAAATCCTTCATAAAGTTTTTGAAGTTAGTATAACTAGCAATCATTTCCATATCTAACTTGCAGACACTGAACTTATCAGGTGCACTCTTATAGAAGTTATCATCTTTTGGTGCATAGTCATATTTTACAGATCTGGTTTTTATTTGATTAGAAGTCATTAATGCTAGAATTTCATTGAATTCGGCAGCAATAACTGACTCAGAATCAACTCCTGATTCCAAAGGCTTAAACAATTCTTTTTCAATGCCTTCAGCAGAAGCATTAACAGCAGCAGTCATTGCAGCATTTGCATCTTTCAGAGCCTTTAACTTTTGCTCTTTCTCGGTATACTCATTTAAAGCTTGACTATAATTAGACTTTGCATCACTAAGTTCTTTTATTTTAGGTATAGTAACATTTACAATTACAACACCTGATAAAGCCAAGCAAAGAAGTAATACCATAATAGGTACTCTTAAAATCTGCATTGGATCTTTACTATTTGAATTATTATCTTGAGCCATTATACTTTCCTTTATTTAATAACATACATAATTTATTGTCTTAAACTTATGGCTGAACAGGTTCAGAACCCATCAACCCACCCTCTGGAGGAGCTTGAGCCGGCGGATTTTCACCACCCTCAGGATTTTCTTCTCCTTCCGGCTGAGGATTATTTAAAGCTGTAAGCTGATCGTTAGTCATGTTTGTAATTTCAAATTTATAATCAGAACCGGCACCAGCAACAGCAGCCTCAACTGACTTTGTATCCATTTCAAGTTTTTGTAATTTTAATTTAGTACCGATTAAAGAATCTCTCATATTCTTGAAAAATGCATACACTGACCCGACATCAGTAGATTCGCCTTTTATATCAACAAGTCCATCGCCTTGCGTCATAAAATATGTCAACCACACATTATTAGGAATTGAATCTCCTGCAGCGATATAGTTCAACAATTTTGAACGATTTGCCTTAACACCGTTTTCAACCTCATTTTTCAAATCAAAACCGGCAGAGGCAGGTGAATCTCCATAATTATCCAATTCTTTTGAGATATCAGCCAATTTATTCTGAATTTCCTGAGACTTATTTTGCTGACTGGAAACTGCATTTGGTAACATTACGAATGATATCAAAAGAAGCAGCAATATTATCGGTGCTCCTATAGCAATAGCCAACTTGGTTGCACCACTTTGAGTTACAACCAACTCGTGTTCACCAATAGGAATCTTACACGAATCTGCTACCTGAACCTTCTCTGAAACAAAACTGAATTTCAGCGGGAAATCAGAATATTCAGCTAATGCACAACCAATTGCCTGTAATGAAATCTTTGATGCATAACTTGGAATAACATTTAAGCTTGTCGGGATTAAAGAATCCTGTTTCTTAAATGAATTATTTTCCAAGAAATCAACAGTACATGTTGTATTTAATTTAGATACCAAAAGTTCTGAACTAACCTGATCTGTATCAGATACAACATACAAGTAATTAGCAGGATAACTCGTCAAAGTAATCTTAACAGATTCTGCTATAGCATCATATATTTCATCGCCTTCATAGGATTTGATAGGCAATGGTTCTTCATAATATTCAATAAGATTTTTACCTGACATAGAAGCAATTGAATAACCTGTAGAATTTACAATCAACAAATTCCATGTCATGTTAGGCTGCATTTGTTCCTGTGTAAGGTTCATATACTCTAAAGCTCTGAAAGTAGATGATAAAGAGTTTTCAATACCAACAAGAACCGAACCAAGCTCAGATAAAGCTGTTCTCAATTTTTCGACAACATTTTCCTGAATAGCAGCATATATAACAGGTCTGGTTTCCTTACCTGCATTTGAACCGGAAACCGGAGTATCCAACCAAGAAATAACCGGTTCAACTCGTCTGAATATATATGTTTGTTCTATTTCAGACTGAATAGCACCTGCAACTGCATCATTAGGCAACAATAAACCTAATTGCATTTGACCTAACAATACCAGAGGCATATTGATTATTACCTCAGTTTTCGGGTCTATACCCAATTCAGCATACATGTCAGCAACTGCATTCTTGAAATTATCATAATCAACAATATCTTTTTGCATTTCATTATATGCCAATTCTCTTAAAGCATAATTTGATACCGAACTGCTTGCCAAATCAAGTTGTATCATTTCTAATCCGACACCGGGAGTAACCGAAAGATACACACGAGATTTAGAACTTGATGAAAAATTTCCTAATAAACTCATACTCATTTCTTCTTATCTTTGTAACTAATTCCTATTTTTATTATACAATATATTTTGTGGAAGATACAAATTTAACAAAAATTTACACTATATGGAGGATAACCCCAAATGCACAATAAAATAGAACTCATCAAGAAACTCAAAGCCGAAAAAAATGCTGTAATACTAGCTCATTGCTATCAAAACATGGAAATAGATGAGGTAGCAGATTTCGTTGGGGATTCTTTATATTTAAGTCAACAAGCTGCAAAAACTGATGCTGACATAATAATATTTGCAGGTGTATTTTTCATGGCACAAACTGCAAAAATACTTAATCCGAACAAAAAAATATTATTACCAAGGACCGAATCCGGATGCTTAATGGCTGATATGGTAGATTACAGGCAGCTCATGGAATTTAAATCTCAGCATCCGAATATTCCGACAGTATGTTACATAAATTCTACAGCAGAAGTAAAGTCAGAATGTGATATATGTTGTACAAGTTCAAATGCAATAAAAATAGTAGCCAGCTTAAATGCCCCCGAAATATTATTTTTACCGGACACTTATTTGGGCAAATGGGTAGAAAAGCAATTGGGCAATGTAAAAGTTACTACATATCCCGGCTATTGTCCGACACATTTAAGAATTAAACCGGAAGATATTATTGAGGCAAGAAAAAAATATCCGGAAGCCGAAGTTCTTGCTCATCCGGAATGTCATCAGAGTGTTGCAGACTTAGCTGATTATGTGGGCAGTACGACCGGAATAATGAAACATGCCGCAAACAGCAATAAGAAACAATTTATAATAGCAACAGAAAAAGGTGTTGTAGACAGATTGACCAGAGATTATAAAGACAAAGAATTTATACTGATAAAGGACAATATTATATGCCCTAACATGAAATGGCATACTTTGGATGATATATATAATTCATTAAAAAATGAACAATATGAAATAACCGTTGATGAACAAATTGCTCAAAAAGCACTGAAATGTATTGACAGAATGCTTGAGGTTTCAAAATAATGGATGAAATAATTTATGGTAAAAATTCTGTATTAGAGGCTTTAATTGCCGGAGACAGAGAAATTAACAAAATATTAATCTCAAAAAATAACCGACCTGACGTAAAATTAAATAAAATAAAAGAACTGGCAAAAGAACACGGAATTGTTTTTCAGTTTGTTGCAAAGGAAAAATTTTCGCAATATTCAGAATTTAATCATCAGGGAATTATTGCACAAATTTCACCAATCAAATATCTGGATTTGGACGATTTTTTGGAAAATAAACACTCAAATGAATCGTTGATTATACTTGACGGGATAGAGGATTCGCACAATGTAGGAGCAATAATCAGAACTGCAGTATGTGCAGGTGTAAGCGGAATAATTATTCCGTCAAGACGAAATGTCCAAATCAATTCGATTGTTGAGAAAACCAGTGCAGGGGCAATAAATCACATTCCTATAATAAAAGTAAACAGCTTAAATAATGCTGTTGAAAAATTAAAAAATTCCGACTGGTGGATAATTGCAACTGATGCAAGTGCAAAGGATAATCATTATGATATTAATTATAATGATATGAATTTTGCAATAATTATGGGGGCAGAGCATGCCGGAGTATCCAAATCACTACTCAAATTATCCGATTTTATTGTTAAGATACCCATGATAAAAGAGTTCAATTCATTGAACGTATCAAATGCACTTGCAATAATAATATTTGAAGCAGTAAGGCAGAAATTAACAGGGAAGCACTAAGCTTAACAAATTGCTAACTTTATTTATATACTATATAATTGTCATAGAATGGAGAGTTATAAATGGTTAAAGAAATAGAACACCTCGGGTTATCAGAAGAAATATCAGATGAGGGAATTGATTTTGCAAGTCTTCAACTGGAGGAAGAGGAAGATGATGAGGATGTTTTAAAAACGGTTGAAGATCCTAAAGTTCAGGAAAGCTTATCTTCTGTAAACTCGGATGATAGTGTA
>Ga0247611_10006531_pt1 | contig 14932 bp, 21 predicted proteins | sample 177DNAGHGhighgp2_FD_192422 | JGI IMG/M metagenome (GOLD analysis project Ga0247611, IMG submission 192422) | Sheep rumen microbial communities from Palmerston North, Manawatu-Wanganui, New Zealand - 1770 DNA GHGhigh gp2 | ecosystem: Host-associated > Mammals > Digestive system > Stomach > Rumen...
CTTCATCTCTGATTTTTCAGGGTAGTACCTTTTGACCGTCAAAAAAAGCCCGTAGACGCGTTCCACGGGCTTTCAATGCGTTCCTGGTATGTTTCTACCTTTTCTCCGTTGCAACGCGTCCAACGCGCTCTACAGGGCTTTATTGGACTTGGTAGTCAACGCAATGAGTCGCGCAACAGTATTCCGAGCGCACTAAGATAAACGGGTCATCGTCGCCCATACCTTCCGGCGTTCGTCGCGAATGAAAGAACGCGCCGTCGGTTCTCCCTTCTCCGCCAAAGCGTATCGCGGCGAATCGACGCGCGCAGCGGCATTGAATCTTCGTTGACGTTTGCCACGTCAGGCACCAAGGTTCGCCGGTATCAGTTGCGAAGGCGCAAGTTTGTAACGGGCGCGGATCCATTCTCTTGATATCTCCGATAATCGCCGGGTTCGTACGTCGTCGCGCTCATCATGAAAATAACTTGTCGGTCGAATTCAAGCGCGACGCCGCGATAGGTAAAATCATCCGTCATATCAAATTGACACGCGCGCCAATAGGGAGGCGTCTGATAATACGCAACCGCGCTCCAATTCGACCAGTCGGTCAAGCGCGCGACGACGACGTCGTTTCGATCGATAATCTCCATAAGCCCGTCGACGAGTTCCGCCTTTTGCGGGTACTGCATACGCGGCGAAAATTCTTCGGTTGCGAACAGCAGATAAGAGTTCGCAGAGAATCGAAGCGCGGGCATGCAACAAGAAAAACAAGCGTCAAGACTCATATTTCACCACGTCGACGGTAGTTCGCCCCGTAACCGTCGCGACGGTCGCCGTCGACGGCGTAACCGAGGTTACGAAGGTCGCCGTCGTCGAGCCGCTAACGACGTTAACCGTCTCCGTCGTTAGCGAGATCGCGACGTATTTCGTTATCGGCGTCATTACGCCGTCTTCACATTCGATGCCGACGATAACAGCGACGGCGCCTTGCGTCGCGGTATCCGAGAGCGTAAGCGACGCGCCCGTAACAACGGTTTTCGTCGTCGTCGTCGGAATATTAACGCCGCCCGTTTGCGTGCGAATATCCGTTACAACGGTCGAGCCGGAGGTCGTTATCGACTTAACGACGTTTACAGGGGTTCCAGCGACTGAACCGCCGCTTCCTCCACTCAACCGCACGAGCGCGGCGAAATTTCCGTCGAGCGCGACGACCGCGAACGCGGCGCCGTCGCTAGTCGTTTGCCCGACGAGCGCGGCGGTCGCGTACGTCGCGTTCGTCGCGTTCGTCAGGTTTGCGAAGAAAAGGTCGATTTTCGCGCGTCCGACTTTGCCCGCCGGTATGCGATCGAGCGTTATTGCGGTTTTAATAGGATTCGAGGGCGCGACGCCAATAAAGACGTCGCGCGACGTCCAGCCGTCAAGTTGTATCGCGTTTCGCGCCGGGATCGCCGATCCCGTCGTATTCTTCACCCAGACGACGCGCCGAACCCGCTGCTCGTCGCGCCGGTCGAACTCACCCGCGACGTATTTCTCTTGAATCTCGCGCAAAACGCTTCGTTTTAAATTCTTCATTCTGGTAACGGGAGCTGAAGGTTGGCAAAGTCGAAGGTCGGATAGACGCGCTCGACGTTAATTTGCGCGACTTCGCTATTGAGTTCTCCGTTCGCCTCCGTCGCGCGGGTCAATCGCCAGAGATAATCGAAGCCCGCTTTCGTTACGGTCGCGCCGCCGAACGTCAATTGAACCGCAGGCGCGGCGGCGAACGAGTAGACGATTCGCCAATACCAGTCGCCTGAAACGCGCTGCGGTCGCGCGTTCACTCCTTTAAAGAGTACGCAGCGCGGCGCGTATCCGTCCCACGCAACGCTATTGACCGAGCCGGTCGCGTTCGCAAGCGTGCGTCGATACGTCGAATTTAAAAACCATTTTGGGCGCGAGACCGTAATTGAAAATTCGACCTTCGGCGTTACGACGTCGCAGCCGTCGAACGATTCGCCGTTCCAGCCGATCCCGCCGCCGAAGTCGCGCGCCGTCTCTCCGCTCGCCGGGTACGAAGCCGTCGCGTATGAGTGCGATATATGCGACGAGCCGCCGCCGGTCGAAAAAGAATAGTCGTCGTCCTCAACGGTCGGCGGTTCATATTCCGCCGACTCTTCCGAGAAATCCTCTTGCTCAACTTCTTCGAATACGACTTCGGCGTCGTAAACCTCAGAATTATCAGTCGTCGAGATTCGCGTCGTCGCGAGCGGCAAATTATACGATTCGCCGCCGAACTGCTGGTCGATATACGTTTTGAGCGCGGCGAGCGCGACGCTCGCGTCGTCGGCGCCGGAGACCTTAAAACGCCAAACGACGCGAGCGCGCGTCCCTTCTTCCACTTCGAGCGACGTTCCCATAGCTTCGGCGACTTTAACGTATCGCCCGCCAATGAGTATGCCCGACGAATAATCATGTAAATCCGTTGTTTGAAAACTCATTTTAAACCCGCTATTAACGCGTCGAGCGCGTCGCTTTTCTTCATGTTGTTTTCATGCAAGCTTTTAATCTCCGCTTCCAGCGCGTCAATATCAATTCGTTCGCGTTTGGTCTCTTGCTCCACATAAGAGGAAACGGAGAGCGAGTAGTCGCGCGCCACAATTTCTTCAAACGTTGCAAGCGCCGCGACGTTCTTAATCGGTTCGCGCTTCGCGACTATTCCGGGAACGTCTTTTAAGTCCAGATTCGTTGCGTCGAGGAAAAAAACGTCTTTCGACTGCTTAAAAACGACCACGGCGGTTGCGATCGACGTTTGTTCAAATAGATTCGGCGGCAATTGAATAACGGTCGCGACCTTGTTATTAAGAACCAATTCTCCGCGAATAAGTTTTTCGCGTCCGCTGCGATAGAGCGCGCCTGGAAACATAACGAACACGGCGCGAGGCGCGCACCAGAGCGCAATTTGTACGAACGCCCAGTCCGCAGCCTTATTGGGAGGCGCGATGCCGTATCGCCAATATTTCGGCGCGTTCCATTTAAGCGAGAACGGCGGGTTCGCGATCACTACGTCGACGCGCGGTTCATGCGTATATTTTAGCGTATCGCCGCAATAGATGCTAACGTCGCGCCCTTTGAGATTCTCGATCGCAAGGTCGCACGAGGTCTGGTCAATATCTTGCCCAAAGAGTTTACGCGCCTTCGAGTACGAGAGCAGAATGCCGGCGCCGCAAGCGGGATCAAAAACCTCGTCGCCGTCTTCCAGCGCGACGACGAGTTCGCACACGCTTTTGGGCGTATAGAATTTACCGAGCTTCTTAGCCTCGTCTAGTTTCGCTTGCGCGTCGTCTTTCTTCATTGCGTCTCCATTGCGAAGCGACGTTTGCCGATTTTCTGTTTCAGAATAATCGCGTCTCGATTCTTTTGATAGTATTTAGCCTGCAGTTCTTTTATCCGGTCAGGATGCTCTAAACGCCAAAGTCGCGCTCGCTCCCGTTGTTTCTCGCGCTTTTCCTCCGTCATTTGCCAATAGCGTTTGCGACCTCGTTCCCGAGTCGCCTTCTTTTTTTCCATTGGTTTGAAATTGGGGAATTTCTTCTTGACGCGTTTTAGAACGTTTCGAACCGTATCAGCCGTGCGACCGATCGTCGCAGCGATTTGTTCGACGCTATCGCCGCATATGCGAGCGATAACGATATAGCGGTCGCGCTGTTTATAACCGCGCAACAAGTCGCGCAAAAAATCCAGGTCGTCGCCAACGTCGTAAAAAGTCGGTTGGAATTCCGTAAAGTCGACCAGCGCGTCGCTATACGTTTCTACGCGCGCTTTATGCGCATAACTTTTAATCCAAAATTCAACGTGCGTGCGGAAAGAACTTTTTTCAGGGTTCCACAATCTAAGCGCGTGTTCGAGCGCAAGCCAAACGGCTCCGCGCATTCCTTTATTGAAACGTTTAACGATATATAAATACGGTTCAAGAAACGCGTCCCGATTTTCCGGCGTCGGGTTCGCCTTCCACGCTTTCCAGCGTTCTATATCAGTCATGAAAAAGCCTCCTAGCAAGCTAAGCGCTTGCTAGAAGGCTTCGCCAAAACGGGCGCTATTCAGCCGTCACGAAAGATTTTAAAACGTCGTCGACGCTTCGCCGCTCGTAAATCGCAAGAGATTGAGCGGCGAAAAGAACGGCGTCGGCTTCGTCGCGTTCGAGCAGCAATACGACGCCGATCTCCCAATTGGGACGAACGTAAACCTCAGCCTTTTCTCCGTTACAAGTTTGGAAACGCTTGTCGCGCGTCCAGCCATGCCCGAGCAAATAAGCGCGCGCGCCGCCGCGAGTCGCTTGTTTCATTTTTCTCCTAAAGCCATTCGTCGTCCGAATTGTTATCGTCGACGAGTCTTTGTAAAAGCGCGGTCTGCTTGCGCATCTCCGAGCGTTGCCAGTCGTTTTGCCAGTCGAGCGCCTCGAACGCGTCGAAGGTTCCGGCGCTTGCAAGCTTTTCTTCCTCTTGCGCGTCGAGTAGTCCCGCCAGCTGCTCATTGAACTCTGCAAGGTCGGCGCCCGCCGCGACCATATCTTGCCGCGCCTCTTTCTCCGTTTCTTCATCCGTTGCGTTCGCTAATCTTGCAACGGCGTCCGCCAAACGCGCCTGCGCGTCGTCCGCGCGCTCTTGCGCGACGTCCTTTTCCGTCTGCGCTTGCGCTTCGAGCGCGTCTTTTAGCGCTTGCTTGTTTTCGTCCGTGTTCTCCTTAGCGAGCGCAATACGCGCGACCGCAACGTCGTTCGTCGCTTTGTCGAGTCGTCGCGACCAATTCGCCGCGTTCTTTTCCTCCGACGATTCGCGTTGCGCCGTCGCCTCTTGTCGCGTTACCCAGTCGAGCGCGCGCGCAAGGTTCGCGACGTATTCCGGCGCGGCAATTTGCCCGGCGTGAAATAGTTCTTGTTGCGCGTTCGCGTACGCTTCATATTTATCGCGCGCCGTCTCCTTTTGAAACTTCTGATCGAACGCGTCGACGACCTTTTGCGCCTCGCTCGTATCGGGAACAATCTTCATTGGCGGCGCTTGCGCGTCCTTTGCCGCCGCTTGCTGTAAGTTGTTTAAAGCCTTGATTTTATCAATCGTCGATTGAATTTCTTTATTTAAATCCGACTGCTCTTGCTTATTCCGCGCGCGACCTTCGAACCAATCTTCGCCGCCGAAAAACGACTTCGCGTCCTTCCATATCGCACGCCAGTTGTTCTCAGCCGTATCGAAGCCGAAGTCCTTAGCTTCCTTTTTCAATGCTTCTAGTTCGCGGCGCTGTTTCGCCAAAAGGTTTTCAAGGTCTTTTTTCTCAATTGCTCGCTGCGCGTCGTTAAACGCTTTTTGAGCGTTTGACATACCTTGAATCGATTTTGTCGCCTCGTCGCAACGCAATCCCAAATCGCCGTATCGTTTTGTAAGTTCTGCGACGATATTCTGCGCGGTTGCGAACTCTTCGTTCGTCAAGTTTTGTTTCTTCGAGAGTTCGTCCAGCTGCTGAAACAATTCGCGGTCGGCGTCGCGCACGCGCGCGCTTTCATCTACCAACGCCTTCGCGCTCATCGTCTGCTCTCTAGCCTTTTCCGTCGCGCGTTGCGACGCGGCGGCGTATCGATCGACCGCGAACGCAAGCGCGGCTAAAACGGCAATCGCCGCCGTCCAGCCGCCTATCATGGAAGCGGTCGCAGACTTAGCCGCCGCGTTAGCCTTTGCGGAGGTTGATGCGGCTTCGGCGGCTGCTAAGTCTGCTTGCGCGCCTTGTAACGTTGCTTTTGTTTTGGCTATTTCCGCAGCGGTAACCGCGCGAAGGGTTGCAAGCTTCGCCGCTTCCACGCGTTGCCGCGCGACTTCAACCGCTTGAGCCGCCGCCGTCGCCGCCGACGCCGCTTTCGTCGCGCCCGTAAGCGTTCCGGCAATTAACGCCAATCCCCTCAACCCGCTCGTCGCAAGCGACGCGACGGACGTAACCGCGCTAATCGCTTTTGACGCAAGCCACAGCCCGCCGGTTAGCGCCGTAACCGACGCGACCGTTTTAACGGTCGCCGTTACCGCTTCTTGATGCTCTTGTATCCATTTCGTTAGTCCGCCGACGGAATTCTGCAGCGATTCGCCCAACTCTTGCAACGACGGAGAAAGAGCGGCGCCGATCGCGACGCTAAGTCCCTCCACAGCCGAGAGCGTTATGCGAATTGCGCCGCCGAGTCCTTCGTCCATTTTTTCGGCGGTCTCTTGCGCGCTATTGCCGCTCGCTTCAATCGCTTGCCGAAGCGCGGTAAAATCCGCGCCAGCCAGCGCCGCCGACGCCGCAAGCGGTCGTTTGCCAAATAACTTATCGAAAATCGCCAGCTGGTCGGCGTTTGGAAGCGACTGCGCCGCGACGCCGATTTCCTCCACTACGTCGACAAGGTTTCTTAAATTCCCCTCCGCGTCGAGCGCGACGACTCCGAGCGAATCCTGAAGTTCTTTTTGTATCGACTTGTCCGCAAGTTGCGTTAGCATATTGCGAACGCTCGTTCCAGCCATACTCCCTTTGATGCCGAAGTTGGCAAGTTGTCCTAAGAGCAGCGCGGTATCTTCTAGCGATAGGTTCGCGGTTTTGGCAATTGGCGCCGCGTACTTCATCGCTTCGCCTAAATCTTCGAGCGTCTGCGCGGAGCGATTCGCCGTCGTCGTCATGACGTTGCAAACGCGCGCCATTTCGCTCGCTTCCAGCCCGAATTGCCGAAGCGTATTGCCCGCAATATCGGTTGCGACGGGGATCTCCGTTCCGGTCGCGCGCGCGAGATTCATAACGCTTGAAATCGACGCGTCTATTTCGCTCGAATCAAACCCCATACGACCGAGCGCGACCATTCCGCTCGCAACTTGCGCCGCCGTCCAGCTCGTCGTGCGTCCGAGCGTCTTTGCCGTTTCCGTAAGCTTTGCAAACGCTTCACCCGTCGCGCCCGATACTGCTTGCGCCAGTCGCATTTGGTCGTCGAAGTCTGCGAACGTCTTTGTTGCGAGCGCGATAGGCGTTAGCGCGGCGGCGCCGCTAAACGCCGCGCTTCCAGCTTGCTCCGCAAATTCGCGAACCCGCTTTTGCGCGTCCTTCAAGCCCGCTACAAGCTTCGAGTTCTCCGTCGCTAACTCAACAAACGCGCGACCCGCGCGTATTCCGTGCGCCGTTGGCATTTATTCGTCCTCAGGTAAGATAAGCCCGTAGGTTCCGTCGTTTAATCGCTTTTGTCTTATATCAAGATAGCGCGACCATTCCTCCGGCAATAGTTTTGGGGGGATAAGGTCGCGCCGTCTCAATTCGTCGCAGAGTTCCTTGACGTATTCCGGCTCGCAAGCGCGCGGGTCGTCCTCAACGTCGAACGGGTCGTCTGCGAGCGTATCGAAGCCCGCGTTCGCTTTATGAATCGATATTCCGAGCGCTTCGGCGGCTTCTTTTCTCGACTTTCCTTCACGCTTGTAAGGCTCTACAAGATTCGCAAGTTCGATATAATATCGGCTTTTCGGTTGCTTCGATAAAGGAAGCCCTTCACGCTTCGCCCATTCGCCGAAAAGCTTATGTTCGTTAGCCGTTAGCCCGTAGTCGCAAGCGCGCGGCGGCTTGCCGTATTCCTGTAAATATTCATGATAAAACGTTTGAAACGATTCGGCGTTTTGCTTTTGCTTGCTTGCAAGCGCAAGTCCGTTTTTTCTCGCCCAATATCGAAACCCCGCTTGCTCCTTCTTATCGTCTGAAAAGTCGCGCGCCGACGGCGGCGCGCCGTATCGCTTCATCCAGTCGGAGAAAAAGGTTTCGTAGTTCATCTAGGCTTATTAGCGACGATAGACGTAACGGGGGAAATAATTAATACGCGCTTCAATTCTTCAACTGGAACGCGTTCCATTTTCGCCGCCGTCGAGGGATTGTTATATACGCGGTCGCCGTATCGCCAGCCGATACGCACGCTTTTAACCCGCTGCGTATCGACGACGCAATTTTGCGAATAGCCGCCGACGACGACTTCATCCCAATCGCGTAATTCCGCCGCCGTCTCCTTGACTTGCTTAACGATCATTTTTCCGCAACGCCGCTATCATCTTCTTTTTGGCTTCCCGCGAGTTCTTTGAGTTCGGGTCGCGTAATATTTTTACGCTTATCGCTCGTTCTTCTTCCATTCGACGCGCCGTCGCTTTTAGCTTTACGCAAAAGCGCGCGTCGTTCGTCTCTGCTCATTTTAAAAACCTATTTGCAAAGGCGTTAAAGTATCCTTCTTCGCCCAGTTCCTTAACGAGTCGCGCGCGGTTCGCTTCGGCGCGCTCCTTCTTTTCCGCAATTTTGAACGGGTTAAAGTCGTCCGCCGACCGCGCTTTCGACTTCTTCGAGATATGCGCGTTAGCAATAACGGCGCAAAGTTGCGCCGTCTGCTCCCATCGCGACTCCTGAACCCCGCGCAAATATTGCGCGAATTCATGCCACGTCATTCTTCGGAGGTCGTCGAGTTTGACTCCGGCGCGCCCTGCGAGTCTGTAGACGCGATCGAATCCAAACGCGTTAGTTCTTCGGCGGTTATCTTCTTCCACTGTTCGCGCTGCATTCGCAACGACTTGACGGCGGCGGTCGCGCCGCGTTCCTCGAAAAAATATTCGTAAGCCTCGAAAAACGCGTCCGCCATTTGCTTCATCGACTTGCCGTCGAGTCCGTCGCAAAAGTCGATAAACGATAGCGGCGTCGCGCCGTCGAGTATTGCGAAAACGACGCGCGCAAGAAACATATCGTCGACAAACAACCGCGTCGAGATTGGAAGCGGGGACGGGTCTGTTTCCGGGTATTCCGTCGAGGATACGTCGAGGATATTAACCCCGACTTGATTATGTACGTCAATCGCGGCGCCGATCGTGATCGCTAGCGAATATTCGTTGCCGCGCGTATCTTTAAAAGTCATTTAAATTCCTTAGCTAGGATTCGTCGCCGTGACCGCGCCGTAAGATTCAAACGTCGCTTGCGCTTCAATCGCTTCGCCGTCCTTTTCTTGCGTTTCCGAGTACGAGGTTAAACGGAAAGTTCCAGAGAAAGACGAACCGCCGGTCGAAGCCGTCGAGTAGGCAATTTCAACCCCTTTGGTATTAAAATCGTTCGTCGTTGCGAGCGCGCGAATTCCGTTTTGTACGACGTCCGACGCGATAATGTTATAGGTTACTTCGAGCGTCGCCGTTCGCTTGCCCGCGTCCGTCTTGCTCCAACCCTGATCGTCGCGCGTCGAATTGTCCGTCGAGTCCGACTCAATTGAGAGCGAACCGTTTTTGAATCCGCCTAGCTTGCCGCCGCCGATCGTCAAAACGCCGTTGCGACTCAATGCGTACGATTGCGAAATATCAGTTAAAGTAAAAGTTTCCGACACTGTGTTCACCCTTTAATACAGTTCGCAAAACACGTCTTAACGACGTTCAAGTTCTTACGAAGCGCAGGCGCCATATACGGGCGCGCCGCGATTTTCGCCTTCGGTTTCCGAGCGTCTTTACGCTTGCCTAATTCGATTCTTCGCATAGTTTAAAAGAAACGCGCGCGGCTCGCTGAAAGCGCAGCGAATTCCATGCCGCGCGCGTTCTTATTCTCCGTATTCCAACGTTTCCGGCGCGCTTCCCAATTTAGTAAGCTTTTGAGGTCCGACGACGACGCTTTTCGACGCGAGATCGTACGCAAAAAATAGGAACCGTTTTAATTCACCCGTATGCAAACGCGGCGGCTCCCCCGGTCGCGAATTGGGGCGATTTTTCGTTGCATTCCGCAACGAGCGTCGCGCGTCGCTGCGAACGTATGCGCCCCACTTCGACAACGCCTTGCGCGTTCCCTTATCGACCGCTTTTAAAATCGCCTTGTCGTCGAAGAATACAAGATTATTTCGCATTTAATCCCGCTGCAAATATCGACAGCCTGTAATAACAAGCGGCGATTTAACGACGAACCGTTCTTCAAAATCGCTCGAATCAAATAGCCCGTCGATTTGCCCGTTGCCGATCGTCGTCGCGCCGTAAATTATCGCGCTTTCAATTCGCCACAATTGCTTCGCGTCGAGTAAATCGCGCTCGAATATCGACCGCTGTATCGCCGTCGACGTTTCTAGCGCGTCGTTCGTCGCTTCCACCGAGTCGGAGCCGGTATGATCAATTAAGAATACTTGACACGCGCAAATCTCTTTAATAACGTCGCGCGTCGCGTTTTCAACCGCCGTCGAGACGGGCACGACAAATAGCTTCGCGCCCGTATCAACTCCAATTCGATACCGAGGATTTAAACAAACGTCCGCCGCGTATCCGAGCGACTGTACAAACTTCGCAACCGCGCGCGCAAACGCGACCGGCGCCGAATCTAACGTCGTCAGCCCGCCGTCGAGTATTCCCGCGTCGAATAATCGCCGCGTCTCGTCGACCGTCGACCATATGCGAATCCGTTTAACGTCGTCGCAGAGTATCGACCGCGCCTCCGGCGCGTAATCGCGAAGCGTTAACATTCGTCCGCCCCCACAAACTGCGCGCGACAGCGTTTAAACGTTCGGTAAATATCCGAATAGCAAAACGCGTCCGCAACCTTTACCGAGTCGGACGATACGCTGCGAACCAAATAGCGCATACCCTCAAAAACGATAACGTCGCCGCGCTTCGGCGAAAATTCAGGAAACAGAAAATCGACGGCGTTCGCGTCAACTTTTCCCGTTTCTTCAAGCCACGATTTCGCGGGGATTGCAACGATTCCTGAAAGCCTCTCGGTTGCGCGTATAACGTTGACTTCCACCGCCGCTGATTCCGTAAGACGGCGTTTAAACCATTGCAACCCGCGCGCGAAATACGTGTCTATCATATCGTTTCGTAATCCAACGGAGAAATATCAAGCGCAACGCAAGCGGCGTAAACGTCGGCGCCGAAAAGGTCGTCGAGCGTCGAACTTCCGCCGACGATAATTCCAGCCGCTTTAAGTCGCGACGTAATTTCACCCGTCGCATCGTAGACGCGCACCTTATCGTCGACAAGAATCTTCGCCGGGGTTCCGTTACAATCGCGAAGCGTTAGCATTATTGCGCCGCCTTTATGCCGGTTTGCGTCAAAGCGACGGTACAAGTCGTTTCACCGCTCGCCGAAGCCTTAACGAAATAACCGATTTGCAAATTCGTTGACGCAGTTGCCGTAACGACGGCGTTCGTCGCGTCCCAATATGCGAGCGCGCCAATCGTCGCCGTCGTCGCGCTCGCAATAGGAAGCTCCCAAATACCGTTCGTCTGAATCGCGCCCAATTCGCCGGGCTTAATCGCGCGAATCGCGCAGCCAAAGACGTTGCCGTTGACTACGATTTCTCCCGAAGCGATCGTCGCTTCCGTCGCATTGACGAAATCGTAACAGCCTTCATTTTGATACAATCGTCCAGTCGCCATTATTTCAACCCCTTATCAAGTCGAGGAAACCTTCAACGCCGCGCGATAATCCTGTTGCGACAGTCCGAAGTCGATATTGCCTTTAATCTGAATGCCTTCGGTATCGAAGTCGGCGTCCGCGCGCTTAATCGTCGGCGCGTCTCTGCCGTTCAAAAACGCAATTTCAAACGCCGCCAATCGGTTCGGATCCGCGAACAAATACCAGTTCGCATCCGAGTAACCCGCGTAGTTACTGTTCTGCAAGTAATCCGAGACGACGACTTCCCAGCGATTGTTCTGCGGATTGTAGTTCGCGCCCGTGTAGTCGGTTGCGCCATTATTAAGCGTCGTCGCTTTCGTTAGCATGAGCGCTTTATCTTCCAGCGCGCGAGGAACGACAAGTCGCTTCGGCTCAATTCCGAGCGGCGTATCTCCGACGACCTTCTGCTGTAAGAACGCCGACCGAGCCGCCGAAAGGTTTTCCAGCGACAGCGGCTTGCCCGTCAAGAGGTTGCCGTGGTCAGTGGAATAAAACGCCGCGCCGTCGACCGCCGCCGGGTTCATAAGTAGCGACCAGCATTTCTCGTTCAAGGTTTCCGCAGCGCCGAAGGCTATCATATTCGCAAGCTGCGAAAAAACGCCCATATCGTCGTTGATAATATCGACGCGCGTAATCGCGTACATCTTACCGAACTCTTCCACCTTAATGGAATATCGAGCGTCCGAGAGTTCAGCGTGCTTGTATTTGCCGCCGTCCGCGCGCTTTTCAAATTTAAAGTTATCCGGGTTCAGTCGATACCGTTCATACGTCTTAAAATCGCTCACCCGACCGATTTTAAAGACCTTGCGCCACTGATTCTCCGCGCTCCAAAACGTCTCCAGCAATACCGCATTAAAAGAGCGTTCAAGCACGTAGTTCAATTTCTGCGTTGAAAACGCCGCTTCCAGCCACGGCGCAACGTCGCCGAGCGAACGAATACGCGGCAATTTCGCGCCGCTTGCAAGTTCGCAAAATTCCTGCAGTCCGAGATTGCCCAGCTTATCCGCCGCTCGCAACGCCGCGTCGCCGTAGCGTTTCTTCGTCGGTTCCAAGCCCGACGCGCGAATCGCCGCAATTTCAAGCGCTTCCTCATTGACTTCGACGTTCGCAGTATGAACTGCCGGCGCCGTCGCGCGACTAGCCCGCAACGTCTCCAGCTCAAACTGTTGCGCCGTCCAGCCGTCGAGAATCGCTTTTTCTACGAATTGTCGATCGCCGTATTCCTTCGCGATTTTTTCAATTGCATCGAGTCGCGCGTTTTCCTCCGCTCGCTCCAAACGCACGGCGTCGACGTCGAATTCCTTCTCTTCTTCCATTGCTTCACCCTTTACAACCGTGTGCGTCTGCGAGTCCGCGCCCCACAAAACGACGCTCGCTTCACATACCAAACATTTATCAACGACCTTGACGTTCTTTTCGATACGCCCGTTGACTTCAACCTCTTTTTCGTCGCGAACTTCGACCGGGTAATAGCCGATCGAAGCTTGCCACGGGAACCCGTTGCGACTAGATTCAAGGAAACGACGCGCCGAGTCGCTTGATTCCGCGAACGAGATCACGCCTGTTAATACAAGCTTGCCGTCCTTGACTTCAAACGACGTCGCTTGCCCGATAGGGTCGCTTGCGTCATGTCCCATAAGAATAGGGAGCGGCGTTTGCTGCGCGACGATTTCGCCCGCCATATTCACCACGTATTCCCCGTCCTTATGCCGCATCCTTGCGCCGGTGTTCGCGATCATCTCGAACTTCGGCGCGCCGTTCTCCTCTTGCGCTTCAAGCGACGCTTCTAAATAAAGCTTTTCCATTGGGTTCCCTTTTATTCTTCTTCGCCATCCGAGCCTTGATTGTTTAGCATTGACAACCCCAGCTCCTTCATTTTGTCGCGCTCTTTTGCAATTTGGTTTAATTCGTCTTCCCAGTCGCGCCCCTGCTTGCCGTATTCAATCGCAAGGTTCGTCGTCAAAGCAGCTAGTCGCGTCGCTTGCGCGTTCGCCTCCTTTGCCGGGTCGACGTGCTCCGCGCCGTCCCAATACCACTGAGGAAACACCTTCGGCAATTTCTCGCCGTTGACGAGTTCCCACTCTTTAAGCCACGCGCGAAAAAGCGGCAAGAGCACGGAGATTTCGCAAGACTTTTGATTTAAACGAATAAATCGATAGTATTCTTGAAAGTCGAGTCGACCGCTCGCATAATTATAGCCCGCCGCGCAATGCTTCATTAACAATCGAGGCAAGCCGATAGACGCGCCGATTTCGCCGAGCAATTCGTCGACCAGCATTGAATACGTCGAGGTCGGCTGCTCCGCTTTAATCTGCGCGGGCTTCATACCGTACGGCGCCGCGATCGTCAACCCTCTTGTAAAAGGTATTTCCGCGAACGGTTTTTCGCCGTTTTCCGTCGGTTCTTCTTCGTACCCTTCGTCCGCGCCGTCCGAGTAGAATACCATAGCAAGGTCGGCGGCGGTTTCCGCAGCCGTTACGACCGCGCGCGTATAACGCTCCAAATATGCGAACAAATTCAACGCCGGCGATATTTCCGAGCAGCCTCTGTGCTGTTCAGGCAACGCCCGTCGATACCAGTGTAAAACGTTCGCAGCCGGGTAAATCGTCGCGTCTTCCACGAACCCCAATTCGCCGCCGGGGTGCTGCGTTAATACGCGATAGGAAACCGGCGCGCCCCATTCGTCGAGTTTAATACCGTCGACGTCGTTCTCGTCTAACGAGTCGAGCGCCGCGCAAACGCGCTCCGCGTCGATCGGCGCAAGGTCAAGTCGAACGCCGTCGCGTCGCTTGTTATCGAATAAGACCGCGAACGATTCGCCGTCTTGGAACCGCGCGAAGCGCATTGCCCGCAACTTTTCGCCTAGTCGGACTTCTTCGCTCCATTCGGCGAAATCCCATTCCGCCTTTTCAAAATTCACGCCCTCGCGTGAAACAAGCTGAAGCCGCGGTCCGTTGCCGACGACCGCGTTAGCGAGCGTCATTGCCGCTCCGTACGCCCACGAATTATTCGCGATCTCGTATCGCGCGCGTTCGCGCTGAATCCGTCGCGTTTCCGGGTCGAGCGACGCGTCGACGCTCTTGCTATCGACGTGCTTCCAGTGAAACCGCTCCGACGGTCGTGCGCTATCGTATCGCTGCGCAAGCTTGACGTCGCGCTTCTTTTTGCCTTTTTTTCCGAACCAAAGCATTTTAGTCCAAGTTTACAATCTTGCGAAAGCCCATACGCGCGACCGCGCTTTTGTCTTTACGTTTGAGATATTCCAGCGCTTTGATTTGCTCGCTTATCGTCTGCTGCTCAACCGTGCCGGAGTCCGTCTCAACCTTCTTCGGCGCGAGCGCGTTCTCTGCAAACGCCTTCAATCGTTCTTCGTTCGTTTCCATTGCTTCAACCCTTAACGGAATCGTACCGCGCACCAAGCGCGACCGCGCGAATCGACGCGAACGCCGACGCCCGCGCTCGTATAACGTCCGAGCAATAGCGCTCTGTGCGCAGGGCTTGCTAGCCACTGATCAAGCGCGACGTCAAACCCGCTCCCATTC
>Ga0247611_10006532_pt1 | contig 14931 bp, 31 predicted proteins | sample 177DNAGHGhighgp2_FD_192422 | JGI IMG/M metagenome (GOLD analysis project Ga0247611, IMG submission 192422) | Sheep rumen microbial communities from Palmerston North, Manawatu-Wanganui, New Zealand - 1770 DNA GHGhigh gp2 | ecosystem: Host-associated > Mammals > Digestive system > Stomach > Rumen...
TGCAGTTTGCATAATTCGATTTGTGCATTTTGCTACTTGACAAGGGTGGAAAATTTCGGCATGACACAGTCACAAGCGTGCCGCCAAAAACTTAACCTTTTATTATACCATACCAATTTCCGCCTGTCAAGTATTTTTAAATAAAAAAAGAAGAGGATTATTCCTCTTCCTCTTCATCATAGTAACCATAATCTACAATTACACCATTTGGATTATCTTTCTTAAATCTTTTGATAGCAGAAGATACATCTTCTGCTGTTGTAGTATAGCCAAATTGTCTGCTTGTCTGCTCATCATATGCTGAAAACCAAATAAATTTCATATAGTATTATCTCCTCTTAAACTTTTGTGATAATTGTTAGACTTTTTGCTGAAACTCTTTTAAACATTTCCGCCTTAACAAGACTCAAAATTTTATCACGCAATTCATCATTATCCTCAACATAATCCGCAACATCTACATCTAAGTCTAAATCATTTGTAAGGTTGTCATAAAGCTCATCAATCATACTCTGCTCATAAACATCAGCCAAAGTTTTAATATCAATATCAAAAGTATCACGCTTTATAACTGTAAGTGTAGCATCATTTAATTTCATTACTAGATCATTCTTCATTTCAATATTTCTTCTCATATTCATTACCTCTCTTGTTTTTTATTATGTATATATTATATATTATTTTTATTTATTTGTCAAGTATTAGAACACAATTTCATCATAAAATTTTGGTCCACCTTGAAAAAGATAAATACGAGTGCTATATTCGTTATAGCCATGGTCAAACCAAGACATTGTATTTTCTTTAAGATTAATTTTAAATTCCGGCATATCTTTATTCAATTCGCACAAACGGTCAAAGTTCTTTTTTGCAATCTCATAATTCTTAAAATAGATTGTATCATCTTCTCCCATATAATTATCTAATGATATTCTCCAAACATTATTATCCATTTTATTTACCCTCTCTTGTTTTGATATAATCATTATATCACTTTATTATCGTAATTGTCAAGTCTTTTCTTCATTTCTGTTATTAAATTATAAAGCTCTAAAAATTGCTCTTTATTCGCACATGTTATAGTCTCATAATTTCTATTCTCAACAACTTCAAAAAAAGAACCACCATAATAACCATAAACAGAAAAGTCTTTGTCAACAAAGTCAACACATTCTTTTGAAACAAGACCTTTATCAGTATATTTAACTTCCATTATCAATACCTCTTTCTTTCATTTGATGTAATAATAATACACTATTTTAGGATAATTGTCAAACAACAGATTGCACAAAAATTGAATTGAAAATTTGTTGAATATTACTATTGACAGAAATTACAGGCGCGTGCGCAAGTATACGCGCCGCCAATTATATCACATATTTTTGCTCTTGTCAAGTAGAAAAATTTAAAAAAATTGGTGAATTTTTCATCAAAATTCACCAAAAACACATATTTTATGCAATTTTTACAAAAAACCGCCTATTTCTTTGGAGGTCTTTTCTCAACAATGTTAATTTCAAAGGTTTTATTGCCAATTTGCACAGAAATCAGCTTATTTTCCTTTAAAACTTGTACATTTGCAAGAGAAAGACCCTTACACTGGTCTAAATTGTGCAAAATTGATAAAAAAAGCTCTTTTTTCTCCTCAGAAACTTTAATTTCTCGCGGTTTTTGTGCTTTTTTCTTAGTCGGTGTGCTTTGCTCATAGCGTTTGCAATTAACCTTAGCGCCAAGCTCCATTTTAGCCATTTCCTCAGCCTCAGCTCTAGTTACAGGCTCTCCATCGTCCGCACATTCTTTCATAATTTCATTGACAAGCTTTTCAAATTTATCCATAACTTTGTACCTCACTTTCTGATACTATTATACTCTTGTTTGAGTAGTTTGTCAAGAAAAAATGGGCGGCGGTTATGTATTTATTTTAGTACAATCCGCCGCCTTTGGATTATTCCTCTGTAGGCTCTACGTCCTCAGCGTCTGAGGACTCAACAAGGAAGAAGTAGGTCTTACTCTTCTCAACTACCTTATCAACGAATCCCGCTGTCTTGAGCTGTCCAAGCATAGAGGACATCTTCTGAGGACTGAGTTCCTTTAAAGAGTCCATCTGAGCCTTAATCTCAGGAATACTAGCCTTACGATCCAACTTTCTAAGAGCTGTGAGAATATCGTCCTTAATAGAGTCATTAGCTACCTGAGTCTTAGACGGCTTACGATTAGCAGACTTCTTCTCATATGAAGCCTTGAGAGCCTTAATCTTATCAGCTACATCAGTAGGAAGTGTGCAGTTGTCAAGTACGAATGTGAGTGCTACTACGTTTGTCATCTTAGTCATAAAAGATACCACCTTTCAAAAATGAGATTGTTTATTTAACTTACTTAATAAGTATATCATAAGATAAAAGGAAAGTCAAGAACTTTTTTATTTTATTTTTTTGACTGAATCAAAGGAGTTTTGCTTTCCTTTATCTTATGTATTTATTATATCAAAGTTTTTGAAATTTGTCAACAACTTTTTTATTTTTATTTTTTAAGTCATTGGCTTTTCTTAACTTTGTATAATTATTATATCAAAAATTTTTTTGTTTGTAAAGTACAATTTTAGGATTTAGAGTTGTGAAAATTTGTCTAAATTTCCTATTGACAAAATGTGCGGCAGATGGTATAATTAAAAATTCGCCCGCGCGAGGAGCATGCGCGGGCCGCTCATTATAACATACCAGTTTCCGCCTGTCAAGTCTTTTTTGCAAAAAAATATGGAAGAAATTTTGAAAATTTCTTCCACCAGCTTTTAGACCTTATCTTTTAAATCTTTGCGAACCGTACCAAACTTGGCAAGCATTTCTGTTCTAACCTTTGACATAATCATAGGTTCAGGATTGATATTTTTTAATGTGACCTTATAACCCATGCCAGAAGCCTGTGCCTGTGCAAGTGAATTAACAACAGAACCATTAGTAAGTGTGTAAGTAAGTTTTCTCATATCAGATACCTCTCTTTTATTTTGATGTAGTTAATTATTGCTTAGTGTTTAAGCAATATTTCATGTACTTCATTATAGGAAAGCTTTTTATAACAAGGAACGTCAGCAAACTCGACTAATTGTTCCATAACATCAGCAGACTCATTGCCTAATAAAAAACAATCTGTAATACATTTTCCATCAACCCATAATTCAAAGTAGTTGTCCTTTTCATTAATTACAAAATAGAAATCTTTCATTTTTCTTTACCTCTCTTGTTTTGATGTAATCATTATAACTCTTTTTTAAAATCTTGTCAAGAGTTTTTTACTCTTGACTCAATTTCTTTTCTTTTTTTCTGAGGAATCCGCCAACAACTAGAATTAATTTCTTTGTTCATCTTCTTATGAGTTTCAAAACATCTTTTCATAATCTCAATTTCGATTTTTACGTCCTCAAGTCCTGTGTGGCTTTCAGCAAAATCTAAGTTATTTTTTAAGAACTTATAAGCACTTTCAGCACTTGTAAGAATGTTATCTTTTTCAGATACTAAGCCATTCTTTTTAGCAAAGTCGATATAGGTCTTAGTATTAAGGAGTGTCTGGCAAGCCATATGCCAAATGCAAATATGCTTTGTGCCATATGGGAAAAACCAACGAACAAAAGACTTTGTTGTAAATCTCATAAGATTGTTCAAAGCTCTTTTATCAAATCCCATATTGTAAGCTGCGACGTACTTTACATCATATGCTTTCATATCCTGTTTAATCTGTTTGCGGATATTATATACAGACTTCACAATTCTTTTACCCGCTTTTATATCATCCCAATACTTAGGAATTTTTTCAGCATAGTAAGCAGATTTCATAACGTCTTGCATATCAAGGAAAACCTCAGCTACAACGAATGAACGTTCAACATATATATGACCCTCACGATCGCAGATTGCGTAACCAATATCATATGGTAATGGTTCCTCGACTGTATTACATGTTTCTGTATCTACAACTAAAAACATATCTTTTTTTCTACCCATTTCTTTGTACCTCTTTCATTTGATGTAATCATTATATCAGATTTCTTATCAGCTGTCAAGAGGAATTTTTATTTTTTTATTTTTTATTTTGTGTGTTCCTCTCAACTGATATAATAATAATACTATAACAAGAGCTAGAAGTCAAGCACAAATTGCGGGAAGTGAAGATAAAAATTTTTGTGCAAATTGCCTATTGACAAAATGTGCGGGAGGTGATATAATTAAAAATTCGGCGCAAGTGAAGCGTTTGCGCCGCGCCATCATAACACACAGATTCCCGCTTGTCAATAGTTTTTTAGAAAAAATTTTGCACAAAAAAGAGTCTGATTATACATCAGACTCGTTAATTATTCTCTTGAAAGTATTAACAGCGTCAACCCAAAGGTTATCATCTTCCGCCATCTCTATCAAGTCATCTTCTGTGGCTCCATCAGGAACACCGCACATAAGCCACATCTCAATTAAAGCCTCATCTCCTACATGATCAAGTATGTAGGAATTCATTCCTCCAAGTAGATTCATTCTTAAAATCGTCTTTTCACTCATCATTTGATTTACCTCTCTTGTTTATTATGTAATTATTATACCAAATCTTCTCCATTTATCAAGTATTCTTTTTTAATTGCAAAAAATGGACAATCTTTAGTCAAATCAAATTCCTCAGCATACCAATCAAAGAGTGGGCAACCCTCACAACTACATGGCATGTCCCTGTATCCATCACAAAGTGTTTCAGCAATTCCAAATAGTTCTCTTTCTCTTGTTGTCATTTTTATCACCTTTTTCTTATTTATTATATATTTATTGTATCAGAGATTGTCAAGTCTGTCAATCTCTTTTTTCATTTCTGTCATTAAATCGTAGAGTGCTAAAAATTCTCTTCTGCTAATCCAAGTAACACCCTCTCCACCTCTCTCGTCAACAATGTCGAAATAACTTAATCCATAGTGTCCATGAACATAAAAAGGGTATTCGTTAAAATAAGCATTTTCCATTGCAACCTTATCTTTATTTTCAATATGTTTTTCCATTTTGTTTTACCTCTTTCTTATTTATTATGTAATTATTATATCAAAATTTTATTTATTTGTCAACCTATAACTATTAAAAGCTGTCTAATATGGTATCCTATTTTTTTCTTATTTCCAAAAACCCTAGCGGTATAGATAACATTTTTAAATATTGGCTTAACACCATAATCTAAATTATTTCTTTCTATAATATCAAGAAGTTTATTCATTTTCTTTCTTGTAATAAATTTGATTGGAAAATAAGCGTAAATAAAATCTATTATTACTTTAAGAAGTATTACCCACCAACCAAAAATCGTATCCTTGGTATCTTCATCAATACCAAAAGTATTACAAAGGATAGTTGTTAATCCGCAGATAAAATACATTATTGCCATTCCGATTAAAATGTTTGTCATATTTATTACCTCTCTTTCTGATGTAATAATAATACCAAATTATAGGATAATTGTCAAATAGCAAATTGCACAAAATTCGCGATGAAAATTTGTTGATCTTGCCTATTGACAAAAAATACAGGCCGGCAGGATTGTGCGCCGGCCGCCCATTATAACACTTTTGCTCTTGTTTGTCAAGTATTTTTTTAAAAAATTTTGCACAAAAAAATGTGCCAAAAATTGGCACATTTTTCAGTCATAGCTTTGTGAAATTTTTATCAGTCCTCAGACTCAGTGTCTGAGTCCTCATCAGACTCTGAGTCCTTAACAATAGCGTAATATGTGACCTTTTTGTCCTTAATACGCGCTACCTGTCCGGCATCAATGAATGGCTTGAGAAGTGAAGAAATCTTCTGAGGTGAAGCACCGTCAAGACCATCAACATTTGCGCAAATATCGGCGATCGTCGCTCTATCAACAGTAGTAAGGAAGTCATATACCGCTGTCTTGAAATTGTCATTTGCTACCTGTGTCTTGCTAGGCTTGCGGTTTGCGGACTTCTTCTCATATGAGAGCTTTAAAGCCTTAATCTTCTCCTGTACATCAGTAGGAAGTGTTGTGTTATCAAGTACGTATGCGAGTGCCTTTACATTTGTCATCTTATCCATAAAAAATACCACCTTTCAAAAACTTATTTATTTAACTTACTTAGTTATTATATCATTTCTATATTCAGTTGTCAACTATTTTTTAAATTTTTTTATTTTTTATTTTTTATTTTATTGCGGTGGACTTCTCATAAATTTTTCACCTCTTTCCTTAATTTTTATGTATTTATTATAGCAAATTTTTTAAAATCTGTCAAGAGGTTTTTTGAAGTTCTCTCAAAAATTTTCAAGCAAGCGCACATCTTGACTATTCTTGTAGAAGTAGGAGTGATTTAATACCCTTGCTCCTCTTGACATTTATTATTCTATCACAGGCATACTTGTTTGTAAAGTACAATTTTGGGAGCTAAAGTTGTGAAAATTTATCTATTTTTTTTATTGACAAAAGGCGCTGAGTATGCTATAATGGAAAACCGGCGCATGAGGAGCGTGCGCCGGGCGATTTTATCACATTTGCTGCACCTTGTCAAGTATTTTTTTATAAAAAATTAGAGAGCAGAAGAAAAAAAATTTTCTTCCACTCTCTAATAAAGAAAAGAGGTACTATCTAAATCTATTCAATGGGATGCGCAGGAGTTGCACCCGCTAAACTTCTCACCCCGACCGCCTTTATTTCTTCGGCGGTCTGTGTTTTGTAAGCTTAAAAGTGTAGTGACTAGAGTTATAAAGAAACTCGACTTCTGTTTCAGTTTTCATGTTAAGGACTTCCGCACCCAAGTCCTCGAGTAAGGTTTTTACTTGAGTAAGTAGCTCACCTTTTTCGTTGTCAACTTTTCTGACTCTCTCAGCTTTTTTCCTAGGCTTTTCAGATTGCACATACTGCTTGCAGTTCTCTTTCGCGCCTAATTCCATTCTAGCCATTTCCTCAGCTTCTTCTCTAGTAACTGGCTCACCATCTTCCTCAGCTTCCACCATAATTTCTTTAACAAGTTTTTCAAATTTATCCATTCGCTTAACCTCTTTCATTTGATATAACAATTATATCAAAAATTTTATAGGTTGTCAAGTATCTCCCACATTTTCTTTTTCTGCTGTGCTCTTGTTAGATACTTTTTTGATTTCATGTCACGTGTTCCTGTATTTATATTATTAATGACCCTTTTTCTTTTATTCTTTTCCTTTAATGCCTTTTTAGTCATAAGTTTTTTCTCATTATACATAACTCGATCCTTTCCTATCTTAAATGAGCTTTTTAAGCTCATCTAAGATATTATTAACGTCATAGGCTGTGCCGTTCCATTCTTTCCTATTGTTTTCCTCATCATCGAATAAAATACCACTTCCACATGTACTCTTTGGTGTACCATAAGGTACGATGTTTATGTTATCCCATTTAACACTAGGAAGATGTTTTCTAAGCCATGCTATTTTTGTTTTAGTTACAGCCATATCATATTCTTTATCACTTGTCTTTGATAGCCATGAAATAATATTTATTTTATATCCTTTTTTCTGTAAAGTATTTAAACGTCTCGCAAGAACACTAAGATTTACAAGTGGCTTTGCTATTCTATAAGGTGTAGCGTCTTTCGCTATAAGATAGTTAAGCCAATTTTGTACACCATATAAGTCAGCTATTGTTCCATCCATATCTAAGTTAATTGCTCTCATATTTGTTTACCTCTTTCTTTATCTTATATATCTATTATATCAAATATTCTTTAGTTGTCAAGTATTATTTTTGAAAAAGTATGCTAGTTTCAAGAATATGCTCATTTTCACAAACGTAATAATAAGTCTTAGAATTATTTCTACCTGTAGCAGTTTGAAAATGCCATGGTGTGCCACATTCCGCGCATATTCCGTTATTCCATTTTTGTCTTTGATTTTCAGCATTTTTTACTAAACAATAGCATAATCCAAAGCCGATAATGCAACTAATAATAGTTCCTACGATAAAACCTATAAACACATTGTCCATACTAAAGCAACAAAAGGTTACAATTAAAAATCCAAGACCAATACTCATTACAGTACCGCATAATAAAAATTCTGTCATATTATTTTCCTCTTTTCTTTAATTTATATATCTATTATATCAAAAATTTTTTATTTGTCAAGAATTATTTTTAGCATTAGTCATGATAAATCATGACATAAGCTATAATACCGGTTATGATATATATAATCCAAGAGAATGGAGCAGAGTTAGTCATATATAAGCTAACCATACCATTAAGTAAGAACCACCATATGAAGAATTTAATTGTATCAATCATTTTTAATTACCTCTCTCTCATCTGATGTATATATAATACCATAGTTTCTTTTGTGTGTCAAGCACAAATTTTGGGAGTAGGATAGATATTTTTTTGTGCAAATTTACTATTGACAAAATTGGCGGGATGTGGTATAATGATCAGTTCGGCGCCAAGCGTTTGAGCGCGCGCCGCCATTTTATCAGACGCTGGCATTGTTGTCAAGTTTTTTATTTTTCTTTTTTGATCTGTGTTCATCATAATAATCTTGTGCGATATTTGCAATATAAGCAATAACACCTGTAATAAGAATAACAATAGAAATCCAAATAACAAGAGTAATAAGAACTTTAATCATTTTAATCACCTTTCTTTTGTTTGATAAGACAATTATAGCGGAAATCCGCTATATTGTCAATCATTATTTTAAAGCCTTATCAATATCTTTTTTATTATTTTCTGAAACAAGTTTACAATTATTAAATAAATTTCCCATAGGGCATTCTATGCCATCAAAAGAAGTAAATGGGCATTTATTTTTGCAATAACTTGCCATAATATTATTTTGTATTTGATGACAATACCATACTTTTTTAGATTTATGATGAGCCATATTTTTTGCACCTCTCTTTTATTTGATAAGACCATTATAGCGGAAATCCGCTATAATGTCAACTACTTTTTATTATTTTTTATACTTATCTAAAATATCCTCAATCTCATCAACAATCCCATCTGAACAGCCACAAGAGCAACCGCGTAAGTTCTGTATATCAGCATATATTTTGTTAAGAATTTCATTTATTTCTTCATCTCTAGTCATTTGTTTTACCTCTCTTTTGTTTGATACATACATTATAATGGATTTCCGCTATAATGTCAAGAGAATTTCTTTTTCTTTTATGAACATTTCATTTAAAGAAATATTACAACTATGACCCTCAGCACAAACATAAACATCATAGTTTTCATATCCATTTTCAACCGCCCAATCATACAATTCTTTAATAGTACAAAATCTTTTTTCTTTTTCTCTCATATTTTTTACCTCTTTCATTTGATACATACATTATAGCGGTTTCCCGCTATAATGTCAAGTATTTTCTTTTATCTTTTTCATAACTTTTTCAAAATAATCCAAACCATCTGAATTTCCAAACATTCTATACATCATAGCATTTGTGTATTCTTCACAATTACTATTTGGATATTTTTTAATTAAATAGTTAAAATATTCCTTAATATCTTCTACTGTATAAGTATTCATAATCTTATTACCTCTTTCATTTGATAAGACAATTATAGCGGAAATCCGCTATAATGTCAAGTGCTTTTTAAATATTTCTAATAATCTTTCCATCAATTTCATTAGATGCTCTAACTGCTACAGCATAATCGTCATATGCACCATAGAACCAATATTCATCATCGCATATAGATACTACGATAAAAGGATACTCATAAGCGTACTCAGGAAGATTGTTGATGTTATTCATTATAATTACCTCTTTCTTTATCTTATGTATATAGTATAGCACTCAACTGAACAGAAGTCAACTAAATGTTGCACAAATTTTGGGATCTTTTTTAGTCAAATTTTGTGCAAAATTTCGCTTGACAGATTGAGCAATGGTATGTTATAATGGAATTTCGGCGGCGCCACGACCCTGCGCCGCCCGAGCAGCCAACCCAGTTATTTCTGAGTTGGCTCTTGTTATTTAGTGTATCTTTTTGAAGTGAATCTCTCTATATCTGTTATTCATGAAAACTATCATTCCTGTTCCATTTTCAACAAATTCAACATTCATGTTCATACTTGCTCTAATTCTGAAGTTGAAGTCTTTTATTGTTTTACCTCTATCTTCAGCAAACTTAGCTTTGTAAGCTTCAAGTTCATTCTCTGCTACATAATCAGTTCCTGCAAAATGATTGTTGTTCTTTGTTACTAATACATTGATGAATTTCATTTTATTTACCTCTTTCATTTGATAATACAATTATAGCGGAAATCCGCTATAATGTCAATCATTTTTTTCACTTTTCTTAAAAATTGATTTAAGAATTGTTTCTACTATTATAAATAAGATAACTAATGCCAATGAAAACTCTACAGTCCAACTGCCGATCGCATGAACACCGATTGCATTTAATGCCCAACAAATGCCCCATACGAGCAAGCCATTGATACCTAAAACACCAAGAACACAAAAAGCTACAACAAGAATTACACTAATCATAATTTAATTACCTCTCTTTTGTTTGATACATACATTATAGCGGTTTCCCGCTATAATGTCAAGTACTTTTTAATTTTTAATGAGCTTTACTCTAATCTCTGTTATTTCAGAAGCATCCATATCATCATACCAATAATAAAGCTTCTTAGATGCTTGCTTAACAGCTTCTTCTGGCGTATTTGCAAGCATATCATACTCATATATCTCTAAGTTAGTTCTATAGAATCTTACTGAATATCTGTTCATTTTATTTACCTCTCTCTTTATCTTATGTAACTATTATAGTTTATTCTTTTTCATTTGTCAACTCTTTTTTAAAAAATTTTTTATATGTTGTTGAAGATTTAATCTTCAACAACATAAGTAGTAGCTGAACTTGCAATAGTCTCAACGACTTTATACTGTCTAAAAATCTCTGTTCTACGTCTATCACTTGCAAGCTGTCCCCTAACATATTCTCTTGAAATCTCTACACCTGAAACTGTTCTAACTATAATCTCGTAAATATACATTTTGTTTACCTCATTTCTTTTCTTTATCTTATGTAACTATTATAGCACATTAACAAGAGAAGTCAAGCGTTTTGAAAAAGAAAATAATATTTTTTTGAGCCTAGAAATAAAGTTAATTTTTTAACAATCTTGCTACTGTGGCGGAAATCAGATTTGCTCTTGTTAAGATCTTCACAATATTGTTTGTTAATTAACAAACGATCTTGCTACTTTTTTCACAATCCTGTTAAAGATTTAACGAGCCTGATATTTTTTTAACAATCTTCGTACTAAAGTTTGTTAAATATTTAACAGGTCAAAATTAGATTTTCTCTTGTTAAATATTTAACAAAGTTTGTGAAATTTTTAACAAACAAATTGCACAAATTTTAGGATGAAATGAGTTGAAAATTTGTGCAGTTTTTCTATTGACAAAACTGCCAAGGTATGTTATAATAAAAAACTCGGCGCTGCAGGCTTGCTTTCGCGCCGTTGCTTGAATGAATCGCTACGCAGTGTTCCAAAAATCTACACAGTGTATGGGGGATACATTTTGGGATTTTGCCAAAAAATTTTCTGAAAATGGCTTTGCCTCGTCCAAAAAAAGTCCAAAAGTATTTTTGAATCTAAAATACGACAAAAGTAATTTCAAATTCAAAATACGACAAAAGTAATTTAAGGGTTTGGCAGAGCCAAACCCTTAACCCTCTCCGTGGGATTTGGCGTAGCCAAATCACACTCTATTCTTCTTTCTTGGTGGCTTCTCTCCCCAAAGTGCAATATATGCTGCCTGTGTAGCTGCATTATTTCTCTTTCTAGTAGCTGTTCTTGCCATGCTTCCAAGTGTCTTTGTGATAATTCCTTTTCTTCTTGCCATAATGTTTTTCTCCTCTTTAAATTATTATTTGTTTTTTATTTTGTATAAATATTACAATAAAATTTTTTTAAAAAATCAAATTATACAATAACTTCTTCAGTTTCTTTATATCTTAAACTAGCACCATCTATAGAATCAAAATTATCAAAAATTGCATCAAGAAATCCCACAATTACACTAAATTCTTCTTTCGTTAAACCATTTAATGAGAATTCCTTCTCTTTATTAATTTCACTACACAAGTTTTTTCCTCGTATAAGTAAATAACAATCATCAATATCTCCAATATCCCGCTTCTTTATTTCTATCATTGTTTTTCCTCTCTTTTATATTTTATATAAATATTATATAAAAAATTTTTTAAAAAATCAAATATATACTTCTGGTCAAGAATTTTTAATTTTATCTTGACAAAAGTGAAAATTTTTAGTATAATAATAATAGAGGCGGGAAGTGCTTCCCGCAAAAATACAATATTAATAGGAGAGTTTTAATATGGAAAATGCAAATAAAGACTCTTCCAATCAGGCAAATAATGATTATATAAGAATGGATTGGTCATTACAAATGCCAGAGGAAAGAGTACAAAAAATAAAAGAAATTATTGAAAACACTCCTTCAGAGAAATTAACTCCTAATTATTTAGAAAAAATGGCAGATTATATAGTTTTTGCAATGGATAAACAAGAGAGATTAAAGGAAAGAAAGATTATAACAGAGAATAGAGCATTTACAGTAAATAAAAGAGAAACATCTTATGAAGGATTGATTGGTAAATTAGAAAATGGAGAAGATGGACTTTATCACATGATTATCAATGATAAAAATGTGTTACTTGATCCTAAAAAAGAAATTACTCCAGAAGATGTAGAGACTATACCTGGACTTAAAGAATTACAGAAGTCAATTACGGAGGTTACAGCTGCCGCAAAGAAAGCGACAGGAAGAAAAAAATATTTATTAAATAAACAACTTATAGAAATGCGGAAAGACCAATATGTAATAAAGAGCATCTTTAAACAGCCTATGTATTCTCGCAATTTAGTAAAGACTTTAACAAGAACTAATTTAGATGAAAAAGTTTTTATAGATAAAGCGGGAAACGTTCAATCAACAGGAATACTAAATATATACAATCCCGCGCACATAGTTATATTACTTTGTAATTATGCGGGATTAAAGATGGAAACTTATGAAGATTTTAATTCAGATATTAAATGGATGCTTATTGATTTTGAGGCTATTGTTGATAAAGCTCTAAAAGACAATTATCCATTATATTATAAATTATTAATATACAAAATTGATGGAAAAACAAATTTAGAGATTCAATCATTATTAGATGAAGAATTTGGTGTTAAATATAGCGTAGAATACTTATCTTCATTGTGGAGAAATAAAATTCCTAAATTAATTGCACAACAGGCGGAAAATGATTGGTTAGAATGGTACTATACAGAAAAAGAATATGGTAATTGGAAGCGTTGTAGTAAATGCAAACAAGTTAAATTAGCTGATAATAGATTTTTTAGTAAGAATAGTACAAGTAAAGATGGATATTACAGTATATGTAAGGAGTGCCGCAATAAAAAAACTAAAAAAGGAGGAATAGTCCATGCCTGAATTAAGACACTGTGAAAAATGTGGGAAGACTATGGCTGATACTAATTTTTATACTTATAAAGACGGAACTAAGTGTGAATTATGTAAAGCTTGTCTTACTATGCATATAAATAATTTTGATCCAGAGACTTTTATGTGGTTATTCCCTAAATTCGATGTCCCGTATATAGAAGAAGAATGGAATGTATTAAGAGATAGAGCATATCAAAAAGATCCATATAAAATGACTGGTATGAGTGTTTTTGGCAAATACTTGTCAAAAATGAAATTAAAACAATGGAAAGATTATACTTGGGCGGATACTGAAAAATTAAAAGCTATAGCAGAAGAAAGAGCAAAACAATATGGAGATTCAGAAGAAGTTAAGAAACAAAGAATGGAAGAGATGCGGGAGGCGCATGAAAAAGGCGAAATAAGTGATGCTCAATGGCAGACCTATCAAAAAGTAGAAGCCCCACAACCAACAATAGATATGGAAAATCCGAATGGAGCATCTTCCACTGACTATCCAGTAAATGGAGATTTTGAAAGAGTCAACCTTCCTTCTGTTTCTGAGAGTTTAACAGAAGAAGATAAAGTTTATCTTGCTTTGAAATGGGGTAAGCTATATAAGGCGGAAGAGTGGGTAGCTCTTGAAAAACTTTATAATGAGTTTATGGATTCTTTTGATATTCAGGGTGCGGCACGTATTGATACTCTTAAAATGATTTGTAAAACAAGTTTAAAAATGAACCAAGCTATCGATGTTGGTGATATTGAGAGTTATCAAAAATTATCAAGAGTTTATGACTCTATGATGAAGGCCGCAAAATTTACAGAAGCTCAGAATAAATCTGATAAGGCGGATTTCGCTGATTCAGCTGGCCAATTAGTTGCTTATTGTGAGAAGATGGGTGGACAGATTCCTAAACATGAGATTACCGCAGAAAAAGATATTATTGATGCAGTAATCAACGATTTAAAGAGATATAATAAATCTTTGATTTATGAAGATAAATCTTTAGCTCAAGAAATAGAACAATATTTAAAGAATAAAGAAGCGGCAGAACAGATGCGGCGTGATAGAGAAGAAGCTAATGTTTTAGGACTTGAAGATGTTGAATTAAGAGATGAAGACTTTGAAGATTTCAAAAATACTCTGGCGAAAGACATTGATATAGATTCCTCTATTGTTGAAGAGGAGGAATAATTATGAGTTTACAATCATTATTAGATCTTTCTGACAAAAAAAGCGGCGGAGCTAAGCAAGGTCTTTCAGAGGAACGTATAAAAGAACAGTTGGGAAATTTGCGGAATTTATTTTCTTTTTATAGAGAATATCCTGATTTATTTATAGATGATTTATTGAAAGATAATAATCCGCATAATTTTCATTTTTATTTTTATCAACGAATATTTTTAAGAGTTGTTATGCGTCATAGATATGTCTATGCT
>Ga0247611_10006533_pt1 | contig 14927 bp, 17 predicted proteins | sample 177DNAGHGhighgp2_FD_192422 | JGI IMG/M metagenome (GOLD analysis project Ga0247611, IMG submission 192422) | Sheep rumen microbial communities from Palmerston North, Manawatu-Wanganui, New Zealand - 1770 DNA GHGhigh gp2 | ecosystem: Host-associated > Mammals > Digestive system > Stomach > Rumen...
TTATCTATTAATCGCCTGATTGCAGGTAAGGATGACTGTGCGGTAGATGTCGTCCTCGTTACAGCCGCGCGACAAGTCGTTGACTGGAGCGGCAAGACCTTGCAGGACGGGGCCCACAGCCTTAGCTCCAGCAATGCGCTGAACCAGCTTGTAGGCAATGTTTCCAACACCCAGGTCGGGGAACACCAGCACGTTGGCATGACCGGCAATGTCACTGCCGGGAGCCTTGCTCGCACCCACACTGGGAACGATAGCGGCGTCGGCTTGCAGCTCGCCGTCAATCTTCAGGTTGGGGTTCATCTCCAGCGCCAGTCGCGTTGCCTCGACGACCTTGTCAACGCGCTCATGCTTGGCGCTACCCTTGGTCGAGAAGCTCAGCATCGCAATCTTGGGATCATCAATCTCGGCCAGTGCACGTGCAGTGCGGTCGGCACTCACGGCAATCTGTGCCAGCTGCTGTGCGTCAGGATCGGGCACAACAGCACAGTCGGCAAACACCATCACGCCATTGTGACCGTAGGGGGAACCCTCGGGCAACAGCATCAGGAATGCGCCGCTCACCGTGCTGATGCCGGGGGCTGTCTTCAGCACTTGGAAGGCGGCACGCAGCACGTTGCCCGTGGTGTTCATCGCTCCGGCAACCTGGCCATCGGCATCACCGTTCTTGATGAGCAGGCAACCCAGGTACAGGGGGTCGAGCACCTTCTTGCGGGCATCCTCGATGGTCACACCCTTGGCCTTGCGCAGCTCGTAGAAGAGCTGTGCATATTTCTCAATGGCCTCAGCGTCGTTGGGGTTGATGACAGTCGCCTTGTCGAGGTTCTTCAAGCCCAGTTCAGCAGCCTTGGCAAGAATCTCGGCCTTGTCGCCAATGAAGTACACGTCGGCAATGCCGTCGGCAATGATGCGGTCGGCAGCAGTCATGGTGCGGGGTTCAGTACTCTCGGGAAGAACGATGCGCTGCCTGTTGGCAATCGCGTTGCTTTTCAGCTTCTCAAATAAAGGTTCCATGTTTGATTTCTGATGAAAAAAGTATTATAGGTTGTAAACTGATTCGATTCTTCGTTTCATTGCCCCAAAGGTACTGCTTTTTTCTCAAACACAATAATTCTAAATCTAAAAAATAGTTATGACACGACACAAAACCTCACGCACAAAACCTCACGCCCTAAGGCGCGAAGCCGATAGTTTCTTTTTTCAAAAAAAGAATAGCGCGGATGCTATCAGAACATTCAGATTATTCAGTTGTTTTTCAAAAAAAAAGAAACTTAACGCCTTCGCGCCTTAGTGTGAGGTTTCGTGTCGTGTTCATTCCTGCAAACAATCAGGGCCGCTCACTGGGAACGGCCCTGATCGTTATATAGAGAATTGTTCTGGTCTCTCTTGTGTGGGGAAGAATTACTTCTTGAGCTCGTCAGCTACCTTCTGAGCAGCGTCAGCAGCCTTGCCCTTGGCAGCGTCAACAGCGTTGCCGGCAGCATTCTTGGCAGCGTCAACAGCCTCGTTGGCCTTGTCCTTGGCAGCGTCGGTAGCGGCACCAGCAGCGTCAGCAGCAGCACCAGCGGCATCGGTAGCGGCGTTAACGGCACCTTCTACCTTCTCGGCAGCAGCCTTAGCAACAAAGTCGGCAAAACCAGCCTTGAGCTCCTCGGGAACATCGATGTAGCCAGTCATCTTGTCGGCCAGAGTAGGAATCTTGGCCAGGATGGCCTCCTTGTTGTTCTCCCAAACGGTCTTCAGGATGTTGATGATGTTGAAGTAACCAGCCTGGTCACCACCCTTGAGCATCTCCTCGGCCTTGGCCTTGATGCCATCGAGCAGGCTAACAGCAGCAGCCTCGTCGGCGCAGTTCATCAGGTCGGCGGTAACACCGTCAACAGTGTACTCAGCTACGGGAGCCTCTTCTACAACCTCCTCAGCGGGCTTGGTCTCGGTCTTGCAACCAACAAATGCGATAGCAGCAACAGCTGCGAACATCAATAAAAACTTCTTCATAATAAAACAACTTTTTAAAGATTAGATAATTAATAATAAAACTAAATCAACGCCGCAAATGTAGCGGCTATTTTTGAATTACCAAACTTTTTTGTCACAATTTTTCTGTTTTTTGCACTTTTATTGCCCTTTTGGACTGTTTTGCGGACAAAAAACTATAACTTTGCGGTGCAGATTCTTGTCCACAGCAGGGTAATACAACTATCGTGCCAAACTGGTCACAGGCTGCAAAAAATTGATTATAAACGTCTAACATCTAAAATTGACGCTATGTTTTTCATTTTATTGGGAGGAATCTTTATCCTGAGCATGATTGTTCAGAGCTCCCTCAAGTCCAAGTTTGCCAAATATAGTAAGGTGCCCCTGGGGGTTCCCATGGCAGGCCGTGACATCGCCATGGCCATGCTCCAGCAGAATGGTTGCGGCGACGTGCAGGTGACCAGCGTGAGCGGCCAGCTCACCGACCACTTTAATCCGGCCAACAGGACCGTCAACCTGAGTGAGCCCGTCTATGGCACCAACAGCATTGCCGCAGCTGCCGTCGCAGCCCATGAGTGCGGCCACGCCGTGCAGCACAAGGTGGGCTACAGCATGCTGCAACTGCGCACCAGGATGGTCCCCATCGTCTCATTTGCGTCCAATACTGTCCAGTGGCTGCTGCTGGCAGGCATCATGGTGTATCAATTCACTGCCCTGCCATTGTATATTGCCCTGGCCATGTTTGCATTGACGGTGCTCTTCAGCTTTGTGACCCTGCCCGTTGAGGTGGATGCAAGCCGTCGTGCCATCAAGTGGCTTGAGGGGTCTGGCCTCGTCAGCGGCGATCAGTTGGGTTATGCACGTGATGCCCTCCATGCCGCGGCCTACACCTATGTCGTAGCTGCCCTTGGCTCGCTTGCTACATTATTATATTATGCAGCCATGTTTTTAGGAAGAAGAAGATAATCATCACATCCGTACAATAATATCATCTTAATATAATGTCACAAAAACCATCCATTCCCAAGGGAACACGTGACTTCTCGCCCATCGAGATGGCACGTCGCAACTATATCTTTAACACCATCAAGGATGTATTCCTGCTCTACGGATTCCAGCAGATCGAGACCCCAGCCATCGAGAACCTGTCAACACTGATGGGCAAGTATGGCGAGGAGGGCGATAAACTGCTTTTCAAGATCCTGAACAGTGGTGACTACCTCAAGGATGCCCCCGACGACCTGCTGGCGGCCCATGACTCGCTGCACTTGACCAGCAAGATCAGCGAGAAGGGACTGCGATATGACCTCACGGTGCCCTTTGCCCGATATGTGGTGCAACACCGCAACGACTTGCAGATGCCGTTCAAGCGATATCAGGTGCAGCCCGTGTGGCGTGCCGACCGTCCGCAGAAGGGGCGTTACCGCGAGTTCTACCAGTGTGATGCCGACATTGTGGGCAGTGACTCGCTCTTGAACGAGGTGGAACTGGTGACAATGATCGATGAGGTGTTCAACCGGTTCAACATCAACGTTGCCATCAAGCTCAATAACCGCAAGATATTGAGTGGCATTGCCGAGGTCATTGGTGCTGCCGACAAGATCATTGACATCACCGTAGCCATCGACAAACTCGACAAAATCGGCATCGACAACGTCAACGCCGAGTTGAGGGAGAAAGGCTTGACCGACGAGGCCGTGGCCACCCTGCAACCGCTACTGGCACTTGACGGCACCAACGAGGAGCGGCTGACTGCTCTGGCAACGATGCTCTCAACCAGCGAGATTGGCATGAAGGGCATCCAGGAAATGCGCTATGTGCTTGAACACGTTGCTGCACTGGGAACTCGCGCCATGGTGGAACTGGATGTGTCGCTGGCTCGTGGATTGAACTACTACACGGGCACTATCCTCGAGGTTAAGGCTCTGGATGTGGCAATCGGCAGTATCACCGGCGGTGGACGGTATGACAACCTGACTGGTGTGTTCGGCATGACCGGATTGTCGGGCGTGGGCATCAGCTTTGGCGCCGACCGCATCTATGATGTGCTGAATGCCCTTGACTTGTATCCAGCCGGAACCATGGCTACCGCCCGGGTGATGTTTGTCAACTTTGGCGAGCAGGAGGCTTCGGCATCGCTGGGACACATCATGGCCTTGCGCCGGGCGGGCATCAGCGCCGAGTTGTATCCTGACAGTGCCAAGATGAAGAAACAGATGAACTATGCCAATGACAGGCAGATACCATTTGTAGCCATTGTGGGGGCCGATGAGGTGCTCAACGGCACCATCGCCCTCAAGAACATGACGACAGGTGAGCAACAGTCGCTCACCGTCAGCCAGGTGATTGAGCAACTCAAGGGTGTGTGATCTCTTTTTTCTCCAGGCATGACTAACAAGTATCAACAGCTCATGCAGCTGCCCCTGTTTCAAGGCATCAGTGCAGAGAAAATCACTGCGCTGGTCGAGAAATTACCTTTCCACTTCCTCAAGTTCAGCAATGGCGAGCAAATCGTTCAAGCTGGAGAACCGTGTACCCACATCAAGTTTATCGTATCGGGAAGGGTGAGGTTGACTACACCGTTTCCCAGGCTCAAGGTATCGATTCACCAGACGTTGATTTCGCCTCATGTGCTGGCTCCTGACTGCATGTTCGGCCTGGAAAACAACTATCCCTATACGGCTGTGGCCCTGGGAACCTGCGGCATCCTGCAATTGCGCAAGAGCGACTACATCAAGATGGTGGGCAGTGACAAGGTGTTTCTGTTCAACATCCTGAACTACCTCTCGACAGGGAGCCAGCGTGGGCCGGCACTGGCTCTGGCTGTGAAAAAAGGCACAGTGACCGAGAGGCTGATCACGATGCTGGAACTGCTTGTCGTCAATGGAGCTGCTGATATTGTGTTGAATTATAAGCAGAAGGACCTGTGTACGCTGTTGGGGTCACAACGCGCGACCGTCATCTCCTCGCTCGACCGCTTGAGCGAAGCCGGGCTGCTGGAATATGACAGCAAGGAAATGCGTGTCCTTGACCTTGACGGATTGTTGAACCAATTGAATGATTAATTGATCATGCGATATACTTACTATACCCAAGGTACCTGCTCGTCTCAAATCGATTTTGAACTCGACGAGAACGGCGTGATTGGGGACGTGTTTTTTACCGGTGGTTGCCATGGCAATCTACAGGCTGTGGCTGTGCTGCTGCGAGGCATGAAGGCCAGCGAGGCAGTGAAAAAGCTGCGTGGCATCAAGTGCGGTTACAAGAGCACTTCTTGCCCCGACCAGATGGCACGAGCCCTGGCCAGTGTGCTGGAATCTGACAAAGAATAAAAAGAAAAATTTTTTATAACAAGACAAGTCAACAAAATGAAAAAGATTTTATTGATGATCACGGCTGCTGTGGCAGTTTCGTTGATCGGCTGTGACAGCAAGGTGAATTACCAGGAACAGGGTAAGAAGATGGCCCAGGAACTTGACCGCCTGTGCGAACTCAAGGACTCGGCTGCCGTGCTTGCCATGGATGATAGCATCCACTCGATGGAGGATCGCATCGCTGCTCAGGGCGACTCGCTGGCCATCAACCAGTTCCGCAATGCTCTCCAGGAGTCCCGCATCCGCAATGCTGCCTATATCGCTACGCTCAAGGTAGCCAGTGGCGTTAAAAAGGACAGCGTGGTGAAGGACATGACTCAGGATGTGTTAGACAAGGGCATAGATATTTCGGCTGTCACCGACGCTATCGACGAGATGAACAAGGCGAACCATGAATAAATGGTGAGTCCCTGCTGTTCACATCGCTTTCTCTTGCAGCATTGCTGCATGGCCGCCTGCTGTATTGTCGTGGCGGCACAACTGACTGTATCCTGTGGCACAGGGATTGAGGTGACTGAGCGTGTCACCGACAAGGATGTCAGGAAGGTGATCAATCAGGTTGATAACCGTCCCCAACTGAGTACGCTCAAGAGCCTCAACGACTCGATGCCGGCATGGAAAACGGGCAAGCGATTCTGGGTCGCCGACGATCAGGCCCGGCTGCTGTTTGCCGCTTCAAGTGACTATAACATTGACACCGTGTCACTGGCTGGAAAGGTGTTGACCTACCAGGGCTATGACACGGGGGACATCTATGATAACCGGCACACGGTGAACCTGCGCTTCAGTGACGGGGTCAGTGTCTATGTCTATCGAACGGGGAAAACCCTTGATGCTTTCACATCAAGGTTCTCAATTCCCATGCTCATAGATCTGGACCGGGTCGATTATATCGCTCGACAGGTCGTTGGCATGGATTATTACATCCGCACCGGCATCTGGTATGACCGCAGCACCGAACAGATGATTGATGGCAGGCATTTCATCAAGGTTCACATCGACGAGGTACTCCCAGGCAATGCAGTGCTGCCGCTGCGGGTCCACTTCACCGCCACCGATAGCGGTGAACGCGCGATGGTGTGGATGAGTGATAATGTCACCGCCATGCTGGGGCGTGATTTTGACGCCCTGTTTGTTGCCAGGAACCCCAGGCTGGACCATCCTGACGTGAGTGATGCTAACTGGGAACTGATCACCAGGGCTCAGGTGGCTATGGGGATGACCAAGGCTGAATGCCGTCTGGCCCTGGGAAATCCCGTGCGCATCAGCGAGAATCCCTATCAGGGTGCATTGCGGGAGTATTGGTATTATGATGGGGGAGCCTACCTCTACTTTGTGGACGGCTTGCTCAATCAATTCAGGAAATGATGGAACCGACAACGCTTGAAATAGAATTCCTGGGGACCGGCACCTCGTGTGGCGTGCCCTCGCTCCGGTGCCGTTGCCCGGTGTGCATGAGTGATGACCCGCGCGACAAGCGATTGCGCACATCGGCAATCGTGCGCTATCAGGGTGTTAGATTACTGATTGACTGCGGCCCTGATTTCCGCACCCAGATGCTGCGTGCCAGCGATGACAATCTGGATGCTGTGCTGTTGACACACATCCACTTTGACCATGTGGCGGGCTTGGATGACCTGCGGGCCTATTGCTTTGAGAAACCGTTCCCCATCTATGCCCGTGCCGATGTCCTGGAAAATCTGCATCGCAGCATCCCTTATTGTTTTGCCGAGCACCCTTATCCTGGTGTGCCGCGTTTTGAGGAGCATGTGATCAATGACCAGCCCTTTATGGTCGAGGGCGTCAAGGTGGTGCCCATTCCAGTGATGCATTACCGGTTACCTATCTATGGTTTCCGTATTGGCCCGCTGGCCTATATCACCGATGCCAAGGTCATCAGCAATGAGGTGGTGGATAGTCTCAAGGGCATTCCTCTGTTGGTCATCAACTCGTTGCGCACTGGTGAGGAGCATCTCTCGCACATGTGCCTGGACGAGACCCTGGCTGTCATCAAGCGCATCAATCCTGGGCGGTCCCTTCTCATCCACATGAGCGACCGCATGGGGCTGCATGCCGATTCCCACAAGTTGTTGCCACCGGGCGTTGAACTGGCCTATGATGGACTGATCGTTAAAGCATGACCACATGGCAGAAGAAATCACAATATCGGAGGTGAAGTCCGAGGAGAAGACCTCGGGTCTCCAGTTCTTTGAAGGACGCATCCAGGCAGGCTTTCCCAGTCCTGCCCAGGGCGAGTATGCCGACACGATCGACCTGAATCGAGCCCTCATCACCAACCCGGCAGCAACCTTTTGCGCTCGGGTGATAGGCAACTCGATGGTGGATGCAGGCATCAACGAGGGTGACCTGCTCATCATTGACCGTTCAATCACTCCCCACGATGGCTGCATAGCCGTCTGTTTTATCGATGGTGACTTCACGGTCAAGCATCTAGCCGTGCGCGACGATGGCATCTATCTCAAGCCTGCCAACGACGGCTACCCCGAGTTGAAGGTGATGGAATGCAGCGATTTCCAGGTGTGGGGCGTGGTGTCGCACATCATCAAGAAAGTATAAACAGCGTTTCCTCGTCGATCGATTCATGTTCCCCATGGATGCAAAATCATCAGCAGCAAGCGACAAGTGGCGCGACATCGTGCCCTTTGCGCTGTGTGTCGCTGTTGCGGCATGGCAATGCTTCTATGTCGCACTTGACACGAGCTTGGGCGGACTGGGCAACACTTTTCACGCATGGCATGCAGTTGCTGTCGCCATGACCAATGCCCTGGTGCTGCTGTCACCCTACTGGTTGCTGCGTCCTCGCTGGCGCTGGCTGGTAGCGGTGCCGATGGTTCTGTTGACCGTGTGGAGCTTGATGCAGGTGTGTTATTACCGGGAATATGATGACCTGATGCCCTTGCGCAGCTTGACGATGACTGGAAATGTCAACAAGGTGCTCATCAGCAGTTTTGCCTCCCTGCTGCAAGGACGGGATCTGCTCATCGTGGTGCCCTGCCTGCTGCTGCCCCTGTTTTTTCGCTTCAAGGGCTCCATGTCCAGTGTGAGATTTCGCGTCAAGTCATTTTGTGTCACCCTGCTGGTAGCCTTGCTGCCTGGTGTCGTGGGCTTTGCAACGCCCGATGGCAATTATGAGAAGCGTTTCCTTTACAACTTCAGGAACTGTGACTATTTTGCGCTCAATGGTTTGATTCCATATTGCACCTTTTCACTTTACCAGGCCCTGACGCATGCTCACACGGTAACCGATGCCGAGCGTGCCGACGTCGATCGATTCCTGCAAGACGAGTGTCCGCAATACGATGACAACAGTCATTGCGCGGCTCCCTTGCAGCGCAACCTGGTGCTCATCATTGTCGAGTCGTTGCACACCTGGCCCATCGGCATGCAGGTCGATGGGCGAGAAGTGACGCCCACCCTCAACCGGCTGGTTGCTTCCAGGGGAACCATCTATGCCCCCCACGTGCTGTTCCAGACGGGGCATGGCCATTCCAGCGATGCCCATTTCATGTATAACACGGGCTTGCTGCCCTTGCGCGACGATGTTGTGGCCGTGTATCATGGCGATGGCCCTTATCCGTCGTTGGCTAGGGCACTGCGCGGCTATGACGCTCGCATGGTGGTGTGCGACGACAAGGGTTACTGGAATCAGGCTGTCACGTCTCAGTCCTATGGCTTTGACACGCTATACTGCCGTGATCACCTTGTAGCCAGCGGTGCATTGCAACGTCATGGCAACGTGGATGATGCGGCATTGACCAGTTTTGCTGCCATGTTGCTGCCGCAGCTGCATCAGCCCTTCTTCCTCGAGATGGTGACCATGACGATGCACACGCCTTATCCTCAGGACAAGGTGCGCCCCTCGTGGATCCTGAATAGCGACACCCTCAATGCCGAGGCACGAGGCTACCTCAACTGTGTCAATCTCACCGACAGCTGCATCGGCGCCTTCATCAACGACTTGCACCGCCGGGGATTGGATAGCAGCACCGTGGTGGCCATCGTGAGCGACCACACCCAGTTATACCGCAATCGCGCGATGGGCGTCAGCGACTATCAGGCGGTACCCGACGACTGGGGCATCCCCATGATGATTGTCGGTTGTGACACCACGTTGCGTTATGACCCCGTTATTGGGCAAGTGGATGTGTTCCCCACACTGCTCGACGTGATGGGTGCCAATGCCGGGACATGGAAGGGGCTGGGGCACAGCTTGCTGCGTTATGATATCCACAGTGCTATTCAGCCGCGCAACATGACGGTGCTGGGCGATAGCTCGGCACTCACGGCTCAACAGCGGCGGGCATGGGAAATCAGCCGCCTGCTCATTCTGGATCGCAGCCGGCGATTCAATACTTACAAGTGATTCACGAATTAACATCAATGATAGAATATGAAAGAAACAAGTAAATCTAGACTCTTTGCCAGTGACAGCCGCCTGAGTGACCTGATCACCGTGTACCCGTCATTGCTCACCCTGCTCACTCGCTTGGGTATCTCGCTGGGCTTTGGTGACCGTTCCATTGCCGACGTGTGCCAGGCCAGTGGTGTGGACACCGACTTCTTCTTGCTCATCTGCAACGTCTATACCTTCAACAACTATGTGCCATCGACCGCTGCCATCCTGGGAACTGACATGGCAGGGCTGGTGCCCTACCTGGAGAAATCTCATCGCTACTATGTAGACAAGAGATTGCCGCACATCGAACGGCACCTCGACGCCATCGCTCACAGGCTGGGAGGTCGCATCGGGCAGGTCTTCATCAGCTTCTTCAAGGAGTACAAGCATGAGGTTGAGACCCATTTCTCTCACGAGGAGCAGGACGTATTCCCGCACATCCAGGGTCTCATGGCCGGCAAACGTGACGCCACCTACTGCATCGGGGAGTTTATCGACACCCATAGCGACATCGAGGGCAAACTCGATGACTTGCTCAACATCGTCTTCAAGTATCTGCCGCCACAGGTCGATGATGACAATGTCCTCGATGTGGTATATGACATCTTGCGCCTGCGGGAGGATCTCAAGAAGCATACCTTTATCGAGGAAAAAATCATGGTGCCTCTTGTTCAACATCTTGAAAAAGCCATCCTGTCATGAAACAGCGTTTATTGATTGTAGAGCCCTCTGAGGTCATCATCGAGGGGCTCAAAGCCATCCTGGATGGCCAAATTCGTTTCAAGGTGCTCGAGTCTGAAGTCACGACCGACCATCTGGCAGAGCGGCTACTGGCTCTGCACCCCGACATCGTCCTCATCAATCCCACCCTGATTGATAATGTGGCGCGACTGCGCAGCGACCGTCCCATGGCCGTAGTGGCATTAGTCTACCAGTATGTGGAGCGTGATGTGTTAAAGAACTATGATGCCGTGGTGGACATCCGCGACAGCCGGGCTGTAATCATCGAGACGCTGGCTCAGGCCTCGGCCGACGAAACCACCACGACCCACAACAATTACGAACTCACTAAGCGTGAGACTGCCGTCCTGATTGAGCTGGCCCAGGGCAAGACCAATAAGGAGATTGCCGATGCCCTCAACGTGAGCGTGCACACCGTCATCTCCCACCGCAAGAACATCACTCACAAGACCGGCATCAAGAGCGTCGCTGGTCTCACCGTCTATGCTATGCTCAACAACCTGCTCAACGAGTCGGCTATCATCTAGCTGTTGAGCATTAACTTGTCTTACTTGTCTTACTTGTCTCACTTTTCTCATGCACACATTGAGCAAGTTAACAACTTGCGAAACTTCAATAAGAAACTGTGGCCCGCGTGGTGGAGTGTGAAGTCTTTTTACTATCGTTGACCTTGGGTCTAAGCTAAGGGTCTGAGAAAGGCTGCGGTTCAACAAAAGCAAATTATTTTTGCTTTTGTGTTCACCTTTCACTACCTTTGCAGGTTGAAACTAAATAAGTCGTTTATGTTATTGACCAAAATGCTAGACAAGTTTGGAGACTACTGCATGTTCATGTGGAGGGTGATTGCCATCCCTGACAAGTGGAAAGTGTTCTTCAAGCGATACTTTAACGAGATTTACAAGTTGGGCATCGACTCGATTCCGTTGATTATCATCGTGTCGTTGTTCATCGGCTCGTTGTGTACGATTCTGATTAAGCTCAACATCTCTAATCCCTTGCTGCCCCGCTACACGGTGGGATTGACCACGCGTGAGATTATCCTGCTGGAATTCTCATCCACTATCCTGTGCCTGATCCTGTCGGGCAAAATCGGGTCTAACATCGCCAGTGAGATAGGCACGATGCGGGCTACCGAGCAGATCGATGCACTCGACATCATGGGCATCAACAGTGCCAACTTCCTGGCCGCTCCCAAGATATTGGCCCTCATCACCATCTTGCCCTTCCTGGTGGTGATCTGCATGGCCACCAGTCTGTTTGGCGGCTGGCTCATCTGCGTCATCACGGGTATAGTCGATCCTGACACTTTCATCTTTGGCATTCAGTCGCTCTTCATCGAGTGGTATGTATGGTTCGCCCTGATCAAGTCGCTGGTGTTTGCTTTCCTCATGTCCACCATTGCCTGCTACTATGGCTACAGCGTGCAGGGCGGCTCGGTCGAGGTGGGGCAGGCCAGTACCGATACCGTCGTCGTGAGCAACATCATGATTCTTGTCGCCGACGTCATCCTGACCCTGCTGCTGCTATAAATCCTCATTGGGTGACAGTGATCACACTTACAACTTAAAACTTACAACTTACAACTTACAACTGAGATAATGATCGAAGTAAAAAACGTATCCAAGTCGTTCAAGGAAGACGGTGGAGTGCGACAAGTGCTGTACGACGTGAGCTGCAAGCTCTATGACGGCAAGACCAACCTCATCATCGGCCAGTCGGGATCGGGCAAGACTGTGTTGATCAAGAATATCGTTGGCCTGTTTGACCCCGACCAGGGTGAAATCCTGTACGATGGGCGCGACATCACCAAGATGAACCGCAAGCAACGCAAGGAGTTGCGCAAGGAAATCGGGATGCTCTTCCAGGGGTCAGCATTGTTCGATAGTGAGACGGTGATGGGCAACGTGATTTTCCCCCTCGTCATGTTTGGCGGCATGTCAGGCAGCGAGATGCGCGACCGTGCCCAGTTCTGCATCGACCGCGTGAACCTCACGGGCAGCGAGAACAAGTTCCCCAGCGAACTCTCGGGCGGTATGCAGAAGCGCTGCGCCATCGCCCGTGCCATTGCCTTGAACCCTAAATACCTCTTCTGTGACGAACCCAACTCGGGTCTCGACCCCAAGACCTCGATCGTCATCGACGAGCTCTTGAGTGACATCACCCACGAGTTTGGCATCACCACCATCATCAACACCCACGACATGAACTCGGTGATGGGTATCGGTGAGAACATTGTGTTTATCAACAAGGGGCATGTGGGATGGATTGGTAACAAGGACGAGGTCTATGACGTGGACAATGATGACCTGAACAACTTTGTATATGCCACCGACCTGTTCCGCGACGTGCGCAAGTATCGCCGCGAGCACGGTTATACGCCCACAAGAAAGAGGAATTAGAAATTAGAAATTAGGAATTAGGAATTGGCATCCGCATTCCTGCAAACTGGAAACTGAAAACGACAATGAAAACCAGCGATAAGAATTGTAAAGAGGAAATCCTGGAGCTGCTGCGTTCCACTGGGCGCGAGGGCATCGAGGACGTGATTGGTGACCTGGAGGACTGGGGCTTTTTCACCGCACCGGCATCAGCAGGACACCACTTGAATGTGGAGGGCGGACTGGCCCGCCACTCGCTCAATACCTGCAAGGCCGCCCTGGCCGTGTGGGAAGCCATGAAGGCGCTGGAGCCTAGCTTGGAGCATGAGGTGAAGCGCGACAGCATCATCCTGGCCAGCCTGTTGCACGACGTGTGCAAGTGTGACATCTACAAGCGATCGGTCAAGAAGCGCAAGAATGCGCTGGGCATCTGGGAAGATGCCGAGGGCTACAAGATCACCTACAAGAATTTCCCGATGGGCCATGGCGAGAAGTCGCTCACGCTGCTGCTGTGCAGCGGCCTGCCGCTCAACGATGACGAGATGCTGGCCATACGCTGGCACATGGGCGCATGGGGCGTGAACCAGAACAGCTACGAGGACGTGCGCAACTACGATGCCGCCCGCAAGCTCTATCCCCTGGTTTCCCTCATCCAGACGGCCGACGGCTTGGCTGCCAGCATCATGGAACGCACCGGCGAGGAAATCGACGAGTTATGACACCTCGCTGCATCAACATTCTGCTGTGTGACACCTTCCCTGGACGGTTGCCCGATTTTATCCCCAACTACGAGTCGCTGTTCATGGACCTGTTTGCCTTGATAGGTGTCGAGGCTTCTTATAAGATCTACCAGACGTGGCAGGGAGAGTTGCCGACCACAATCAATACTGACGAGATCTACCTGGTGCCTGGCAGCCTGGATTCGGCCTACGATGACAAGCCGTGGATCCTGTCGCTGGTGCAATGGATTCGGCAGGCCTACAACCGTGGTGCCAGACTGATGGGCGTGTGCTTTGGCCATCAGGTGATTGCGCGTGCGCTGGGCGGCGAAGTCAAGAAGTATGATGGCGGCTTCGGCGCTGGCATCCGTGCATCGAGTGTGGTCGATGAGAAGATGAAAAACTATTTCCCCGAGGGCCAGATGCGCTTGCTCTACAGTCACCATGACCAGGTGACGGCCTTGCCGCCCCAAGCCGTGCTGTGCGCCACCAGCGACTTCTGCCGCAACGAGTCCTACAGGATAGGTAATCAAGTGGTTACCTTCCAGGGCCATCCCGAGTTCACGGTAGCCTACAGCCGCCATCTGCTCACCAACTGCAGTGATGACATCGACCAGACCGTCAGGCTCAAGGCATTGCGCAGCCTCGACGAGATGACGCCCATGGGGCAGTCGGCGGCACGTTATGCCCTCGACCTGCTGAATGAATGTCGATAATCTTTGAGAATGATATAGCAGTTGGCGCATCATCGGTTTTAATTTTACTATTGAAATATTTAATAATTTTCGTGAAATTCGCTTCATTAGCGAAATTCGCATTAAAGAAATCTGACAGGGTCAACTGCTATATCGTTTCCATTGCATGTGTAAATCAAGGAACAGAAATCTATCTCTAAAAACTTTTTTGTACCTTTGCAGTCCGAAAATAAATACAATAGCAATATGTCAAGAACTGATCAAGAATTGGAGGGCGTGACGCTGCTGGGTAACCAGGGCACGCAATATGAGTTTGATTATCGCCCTGATGTGCTTGAGACCTTCGAGAACAAGCACCCCGAGAACGAATATGTGGTGACGCTCGATTGCCCCGAGTTCACCTCGTTGTGCCCCAAGACGGGTCAGCCCGACTTTGGCCACATCATCATCAATTATATCCCGCGCGTGCGCATGGTCGAGAGCAAGTCCTTGAAGCTGTACTTGTTCAGTTTCCGCAACCACGGCGACTTCCATGAGGATTGCGTCAACATCATCATGAAGGACCTGGTCAAGTTGATGGATCCCAAGTACCTGGAGGTCATCGGCCTGTTCAATCCGCGCGGCGGCAT
>Ga0247611_10006534_pt1 | contig 14926 bp, 7 predicted proteins | sample 177DNAGHGhighgp2_FD_192422 | JGI IMG/M metagenome (GOLD analysis project Ga0247611, IMG submission 192422) | Sheep rumen microbial communities from Palmerston North, Manawatu-Wanganui, New Zealand - 1770 DNA GHGhigh gp2 | ecosystem: Host-associated > Mammals > Digestive system > Stomach > Rumen ...
AATTAATTATTTATTTTTTTAATTAATTAAATTAAAATTAGTTAACAAAATAATTTTCTGCTTTTTTTATAGGAATTTGTAAACGTAATTTATCGATTATTTTTAAACTAAGGAAAATAATGATATTAATAATAATAATATCATGAAATAAAATATTTTTATTAAATTATTCTTAACTTTAATATATTGAATAATATTAATTATCTACAGAATAATATTTTTAAATATATTATTTCAAAATTTTTCTATGAAAAATAGTTAATTTTGGGTTAAAAGGTACTAAAAATTAATATTTTATTGAATCTTAATATTCTCCAAAAAGAGAAAAAAGAAAAATATGAAGTTTTTTTTAGTTTAGTATTAAAAAATAAACCATTTATTGAATTTACTGATACAGAAAATTTTTCTTTAAAGCAAAGTATTGAACATTCTTATATCATAGGAAATGAAAATTATAGTTTGTTCATTTATAATGCTGAAATTATGAAGGGAAAAAAATAGTAATACCTATGAAACTAAGATAAAAATCAATTCTGCAGATTATAAAATTAAAATGAATATAAAATCTGAGATAAGCTTTGTTTTCAAGCCAGATGAAGAAAAAATTAATTTGTTTAAAATTGAATCTATAGATCAATCAAAGAAAAGTTATAGATTGAAATTCATTAGATTTTATGAAGCTTTAATCCAAGAAGATAAAGATAAAGAAAATGCTATAAAAAAATTAATTTCTGAAAGAATAAATACATTTGAAGGTAATAATTCTTTTGAATATTTTATTTTATTATTTTCTAAATGTTTTAAACAAAACAATATATTTAAATTGCTTTCTCTATTTCCTAAAGATTTTAAAATCATTAATTATAGTGATGAAGATTATAAAAATTTAAATGACTTAAAAAATAAAATAGATGAAATTTATGAGACTAAAAATGAAATTCTTAATTTATTAAAAGCAGAAGATGAAAACGAAAAAGAAAAAGAAAAAGAAAAAAAACAAAAAAAGAAAAAAAATTCAATGAAAAAATTGAAAATATTTTTTATTTTATGAAAATAAGTTAATAAATATTCTTGATGTTATAAATAATAATAAAGAAATTTTTAATAAATTTGCATCAAAAGACAAAAAAAATATTATAAATATTTTAGAATTTATTAATCAAAATAAAAATGATGATATTGGCAAATTATGTGAAATTATTAATACATTAATTACATATCAAAAAAAAATGGAAATTATTTTATTGAATTTAATGAATAATTTTGGAAATATTATTTGGATGTTTATATAGAATTAAATTTAGAAAATATTAATAAATTAATCGAATTAAGAAAATGTCTGTTTAATTATCAAGAATTGTTAAAACAATCAAAAAATGCTCCAACCAATAAAAGAAAAATAATTATTTTAGGTTATCAGGGAAATTTTTTGTTATAGGATAACTAAAAATTAAAAAAATGCATAGTTTAATAGATTTATGGTTATTACACAAATAATCTTTGTTGAGCATTTTTAAAAAATTTCCCTGACTATGTCTGGGACAAAAAGCAAAAAAAGAAAATTTCTCATACAACATAAAATACAGTAATAGATTATTATTCCAAAGATAATTTTGGAGATTTTATCCATAAGCAAATTATAAATATTATACAAAGTCAAGAATTAGATAATTTAGAAATATTAGATTTAATTTTCAGAAAAGATCCATTTTATTATGAAGAATCAAAAAAAAATAGAAGAGAAGTCAATATACTTAAAAAAATTAATTTTAAAAGTATTCAAGATGATAAATTTTTTGAGAAATTTGAGGAATTGAAATTGGATTCAATATTTGAAAAACAACTTTCAGATTATTTTAAATATATTTTCAATCTTATAAATGATATTTTTGATTTTGAATTATTATACAAATTATTTAATATTGAGAAATTATCTGAAAAAGCTATTAATGAATATATTACAAATCTAAATAAAAAATTGAGCCAAATAAATTTAAAATTCGATAGAGAAAATGAAAAAGAATATAATAAAATATTAAATTTAATTGTCATTTTAATAGATATTAATATTAGAAAGCAAAATAATAAAGCATTAAGCTGTTTAGATATTGTTGAAAAAAAATGTCAAGATGAAATTTATGACATTTATATATTATTATTAAATGCAAATGATAATATTCAAGATGAAAAAATCTTAAATAAAATATTTTCTAAATTCAAAGCTTCAAATAATTACATAGAAACTTCTATATTACTTTTAACTAAAATTAAAGATGATAGAAAAAAGAAAAGGTTTTTTAGTACTTTAAAAGGATACACTTTTCAATTAAAAGATTTCTTTACCCAATTTAAGGATAATAAAATAAAATTTTATATAACATTAAATGATAAGAATTTAATTGATAAAGATAGTGATTTTTATAAAAGTATAAATAATATATTAAATGAAATTTCAGAAAAAATGAGTAAATTTGAAATTGAAAAATCAAATATAGAATCATTTTTAGAACTTAAAGAGGATCCAAAATTAGAAAGATTAAAATTAGTAAGTAGTAATCCAAAAGAACTTTATGAAAAAATAAAAGTGAAAAATGAAGATGTTAATAAAGAAATAAATGGTTTAAAGCTAATAAAAGATTTACTATCTATATATCATTCTAAATTAGTCAAAAATTATAAAAAAATTGATATATTAATTAATTCATTAGAAAAAAATTGTTTAAATGAAATTTATAATAAACTATCACTTATAAATGAAATAAAAGAAAAATTTAAAGATAAAGTTGATACAATTAAAAAAGTTAAAGACTCATTATTATTTAATATGATTTATGATAAGAATAAATTGAAATCAGATAATGAAGAAGAAATTTTCGGGGCTTCTATAAAAGAATTAAATAATTTAAAAAATATCATTAAAGACCCTGAAAATGTTGATAATAAATATTTAAAAAAATTTTCTCTCATCATTTCCAGATAATTCTAAGTTAAGAAATGAAATTATTATATTAAGTAAATATTTTGATATTGAAAATATTAATTTAGAAATAATAGAAGATAAAATTACTGTCCTAATTAATAAAGATACATATTTAAAAGAAATTAATAATATTATATTTTTTTTCGAAAAAATGGAAATAGAACAAACAGAATTTATAGAACAATTAAAAAAGTTTAAAGAATCAATTTCTAATTTAGGAGATAAAAAAAAATACATAGTAATTAAAGAAATACTAGATTATTTAAAAGAAAATAATATTTATGATTCTAAAGATTCAAATATACATTTGGATATTTATAGATATTTTTATAATAATGAAATTGCCTTGCGTTACTTAAAGGATAAAGATCCAGAAAGTGTAAAAAATTTAGGAGAAAGATTGGATCCAATGGAAACCACTTTAACAAATGAAGATATAAATTTATTCCAAAATTGTCCAATATTTATTCAAGACTTAAAAATCAGTATATTATCAGATAAAGAAATATTTGATGAAATAAAAAAAAGAATTGAAAAAGATAATTCAATTCTTCATAATTTTAAAAGTTATTCTAACAATTATATTTCTATTAAAGAATATGATGAAAATTTCGATGAAAAAAATTCAATTTTCAAGACAATAGAAGAAAATATAAATTCAGGGATATATTATTTCAAAAAAAATAATGATGAATATAAAAAAAATAATAAAGATGAAGAAGAGATAAAAGGATTTGAATATTTATATGATTTAAAGTGTAAAATTAATGTAAAATCAAGTGATAATGATGATGAAAAATTGAAAGAAAAAAATAAAAAAATTATTTATTTTGAAAAAATAGTTGATAAAATAACAACTATTAAATTTTATGTTGATAACTTAAGAGATAAAGGCTCACCTATACAGCTATTTATTCAATTTAATTTTATTATGATCATGATAAAAGCGATCTTTCCTCTGAAATAGGAAAATTTTTGTTAGAAGATGAAGAAAAAACATTTAAAAATCTTGAAAAATATTTAATTAATATAACTAAATATTATAATAGCTTATTAAAGCAATTTTATTTAGAAAATGAATATATAAGGTTTACCTATGGAAAACAATTTAATTTTATAATAGATTATTTAACTGCAAATAATAATGATAATTCATTTGCTAATTATTTTTTAAATACTGAACCAAAAAAAGAATTAGATAGAGGATTTCCTCTTGAAACTTATGATGGTATAAATCATTATAAAATTTATTATAAAAATTCACTTAAAAATATATCAAATTATATAAAAAAATATTTCGAAGATAATTATATTAATCTTGAAAATTTTTATAAAAATTTCCAAATAAAAAATAGCAAAAAAGGAATTAATTATTTTAATTCTAGTGAAGGCTCAATAGAAGAAACAACAATAGATTTATTTATAGAATTTACTGGCAAATATCCAATATCTCAAAATATTCTTTTAATTAATAAAAATACTTCACTAGAAGAAATTGAATTTTTTTTATATAGAGCTTTATTATGTAAATATAATACTCTATTTATCATAGGAATAAATGATATATTAAAATCACAAGAAGAAAAAATAATGGAAATTACAAATTTTTTGATTAATTACATAAAAAAAAGAGATAATCCCAATTCTAAAATTAAAAGAGGAATAAAACCAGATATAAAATCTTGTACTATCTTTATTTAAAATAAATATCAAAAACAAAATAAATTTATAGAACAAATTAAAAAAATTGCTTCAAAATTGAATTTTCATAAAGATTTAAAAAGGAAGCAAAAAAATAAAATTAACAATATTGAATTTAATAATAGAAATTCATATTCAAACATTTTTGAAGGAAGTGTTTCTAATTTTATATCATCTAAAGAAGCAATTGATAGAAAAAAATATGAAACAAAAATAGAAAATATTACTATTTATTTATCTAATGTCAATGGAACTGGGAAAACATTTGCAATAAAAGAAGACATAAAAGAAAAAGGACTTGAATATAAATATTTTCCTTTTGGTGGATTTTTGACTAAGAAATTAGTTTACAATAGAATAAAAGATTAATTAGAGGAAATAAAAAAAGAAGGAATTAATAAGAATAAAATTTGCATACACTTAGATCTTTATGAAACTGAACAACAAGGTATAATGAATGATTTTTTATTTTCATTTTTATTTACCCAGTATTATAAAAATGATGTAAATGTAATTTATATTCCAAGAGAATTTAGTATATTTGTGGAAATTCCTAATTGTTTTGTTAATTTTATTGAGACTTACCCAATTTTGAAAATATTTATAGAAAATCAAAAAGAAGAAATAAATTTAGAAAGTCAAAGAAAATTAAAATTATTAAATGAAAAAGAAAAAAATTTATTTAACAGTTTAGATATTGCCAATGTAGAAGAATTCATTAATAAGAAAATTCAAATTAAAAATCCTTCTTATTATCAAAAAAGACAATTTATAAATGCTTTTTTAAGTCAAATAGATTCAGATAATATTCCAAAAATTAATGAAGATATTTTTGAAAAAATAATAAATGCAACCAGACACTTTACTGAAAATAAATACTCAAGCTTATTAAAAGAAGCAAACATAATCGATAAAAAAATAGAAATAAATGATGATGAACAAAGTTCAATAAAAACTGGAAAAGATTCTCAATTATTTGATGAGAAAACAATTAGTGAAAACATAACAGATTCAAAAAAAATAAAGGAAAATAATAATATGACAGAAATGTCTATAGACGAAAAAATATTAGAAAAATTATCTTCAATCGATAAAGATAATGATAATAAAGAAAAAAAAGAAAACGAAAAAGATATAATTCCTTTAATTTTTTATAATAAAAAGGATAGAGAATTTTTTGAAGTTAGCATGATGGAAAAATATTATGACAATTATGATAGAAAACAATTGATTTTTAATTTGGATAATCCTATTGAAGAAAAAGATCCTAATAATCCTGAATTAAAAAGCTTAGATGAAATTCTTGGAGAATATGTTATTACAATAGATAATTTTAGGAAAATGGTGAAAATTTATTTTATGTATATTTCAAATATAAATTTAATAATAATGGGTGAAACTGGATGTGGAAAAACATTATTAATATCAAAAATATATGAACTTTTAAATAATGGGGAAAAATTAAAAGAAAATGATAATAAAATAAACATCCATGGAGGAATCACAGATGAAGATATTATAAAAAGAATAGAAGATATAAATGATAAAGCAAACAAAGTAAGTAGCATTTGCAAGAATAAGATATGGGTATTTATAGATGAAATAAATGCTTGTAAATCAATGGGGTTATTTAATGAAATAATATGCAATCATTCATGTAAAGGAAAAAAATTGAATGAAAATTTAGTATTTATAGCAGCGTGTAATCCTTATCGTAAATCTAAAAGTGAACTAAAATTAAATAATGCATTAATTCCTAATAATAAAAAGCAAAATAATATTTTATATAATGTTAATCCACTATCTCATTCTTTAATGAATTTTGTTTATTATTTTGGATCACTTTCTGAAGACGATGAAGAAAAATATATAAAAGAAATTATAAAAGATATTTATGATAATAATGAAGAAGATTTAAAAGAAATATCTACAAAAATGCTTTTAGCGGGACATAAATTTGTTAGAGAATATGGAGATGTTTCTTCTGTTTCTCTTAGAGAAATAAATAGATTTAAAAGATGCTATTATTTTTTTATAAAATATTATGAAGCAAAAAAATGTGCCTTAAAAGAAGAAAACAAAGAGGAAGAAATTAATAGATTAAATTTAAATGATATTATAATAGTTAAAAAAAAATCAATCATTTTAAGTTTATATACTTGTTATTATATGAAAATTTCTAATTTAGAATTGAGGAAAACATTCGATGCTAAAATAAAGCAAATAGAAACTAGTAAAAATATAATGAAATTATTTGAATTACAAGAAATTATTGATTTAAAAAGAAATGAAAAAGATTTTTCCAATATATTAGAAATTGAAGAAAAATATATATTATCTCAAATAGATTTAGGTAATGGAATTGCGGAAAATAGGCCCTTAAGAGATAATGTTTTTCTTTTATTTGTTTCAATTAATTTAAATATACCCATATTTATAATAGGTAAACCAGGATGTAGTAAAACTTTAAGTGTAAATTTAATTGATAGAGCATTATATGGCAAATATTCCAAAACAAAATTTTTTAGCAAGTATCCAGCAATATTTAAAACTTGGTTCCAAGGTTCTGAAAATACTTCACCAGAAGAAGTAGAGAATTTATTTGAAATTGCAGAAAGAAGAGTAAAAACTATTAAAAATTTAGACTTTTATGGCCAGCATCCTATTTCTTTAATTTTTTTTGATGAAATTGGATTAAATCAAATAAATACATATCTTTTATTGGAATTTCTAATTGGATTTTAGATGCAGCAAAAATGAATAGAGGATTTACTTTATCTGTCCCTGAATTACATGAAAATATCGATGATATGAATGAAACATGTGAGCAAATTGTTAAAAGTATTAATCCTTATTTATGGAAAGAACAAGAAAAGTATAAACAAGTATTTGAAAGTTTATATAAATCATATTATGATTATAAAAAAGCTTTATACGAAACTTACAAATTAGATGAATCAAAAAATCCATTATGCCATGGAAGTAGAGATTTTTATTTTTTAATTAAAAATGTTGCTTATAGCTTTGATGATTTATTAAAACAAAAAATAGAATATAGCATAGAAAATGAAATTAAAATTATTACTAATGCTATAGAAAGAAATTTTGATGCCTTAAATATTGGAAATATAAAATCTTATAAACTCTTTAAAACATTTTATATTAAAAACCGCTTTGAAAATGAAGAACACAAAGAAAAGGAATTTGATAATTTTGAAGATAATGAAAAAGATGTTATAAAAAATATAATATCAAATATAAAAGATAAAAATTCACGTAATCTTTACTTATAACAAAATCCTCTTTAAATATATTATTAGTTGAAACTTTATTAAAAAATTTAAATCAAAGTAATGAAAATAAAATAAAACCAATTTTTAAAATAGGAAGTCCTTTTGAAAATGATAAAGGAGAAGAATACAAATTAAAAATAATTAATATAATTCAACAACATGCAAAAAATGGTGATATTTTAATTTTACAAAAATTTTCTAATATTCTTTCATCATTATATGAATTATTCAATTTAAATTATTTAAAAAAAGACGGCAAAAATTATGCAAGAATTTCAGTTGGAAAATCAAGAGAACAATTTATAGAAGTTAATAAGAATTTTAAAGTTATATTATTATTTGATAAGGAAGAAATTAAAGATATAGTTCAACCTATTGCAAGTAGATTTGAAAAAATAGATGTAGATTTTTCTAATTTATTAAATAAAAATGAAATGAATGAAGCAGAAAATGTTGAAAAAATTATTAATAGATTAACAGAAATAAAATTAAGTGAGCAAAAAGAATTAAATTATGATTTAAATAATTTAATTGTAAATCTTGATTTAGAAGAAATACAAAGCATGATATATTATTGTAAAAATAATAAAATAGATTATAAAAAATATATTTTTGAAAAAATTACACCATGCTTACCACAAGATATTATTGGATGCCTAATATTTGAAGGACTTCTTGATAATAATAATGATTTAAAAAATATAAAAAATATTTATGAAAATAATATTGAGAAATTTAATAATATTCAAGAGTTTTTGAAAGTATTTCAAAATAGTGGTAATAAATATGCAATAATATATACTTTTTCAAGTTTATCAGTACAATTTGATGAAAATTTCATTAAAGTAAAAAATGAATCATTAATTAAAAGTGAAAGTTATTTCGAAAAAATTATCTTACATAAATTCTATAAAAATAAAAATTTCAAAATTTTGATATTAAAAATTCATATTAACTCAATAAAAGATATTATTTATTTGAAAACTTTTATTGATTCTTATGAAGAATTTCTCAAGAATAATAGTGATTATGATGATAATGATGAAAATGAAAATAAAAAAATAATTTTTACTGTTCATATACTTAGAAAATTTTATGCAAATAAAGAGCAAAAAAAAGAGAGGAAAAAAAATATAATAAATACATTATCTTATACATCAAAAAATGTTCAACATTTATTTATTGATAATTTAAAGGGTGATGAAATTACTTTAAAAGATATTAATGGTGAGAATGTAAATAATTTTATTACTAAAATAATTGGCTCAAATGAATTTTGTAAAATAGCTCTAGATTATTTTAATTTAAAAATTAAAAATAATATTTCAGAAACTAAAGGAATAAATTCTTTAAATTTTAATGAGAAAATGGAAAAATATTTAGAAGGTAATGAAGAAATAATTGAAAGAATAAATAAAATTTTTTATATAGAATAAAAGTTGGAAATGTCCTAAAGAAAATGTATGAAGATAATTATGTAAAAGCTGACCATATAGATATAGTATCAACTTTATCTAAATATATGATAAATATTTATAAAAAATATACTTTAGAGATATTAGAATTAATTGAAAATAATCCTTACTACATTGATGGTAATTAATTCAGATGATGAATCTTCAAATAATGATAAAATAAGTGAATTCAGTGGAAATGAAGACGAATTAGAAACCAAAAATAACCAAGAAGAAAATATAAATCCAGATAAAGAATACATTGAAAATGAAATAGTTGAGAATATAAAAACAAATTATTTACAATTAATTGAAAATTCTCCTGAATTACCATATAATCAATATAATAATAATTTATGCTTATTATTCAAAATTCCTGGATTGTTTATATTATATCAAGAAATAAGCCAATTTATTTTAGAAAATGTTAAAAGTGAATATTATCAAAACGAGAAAGATTTTAGATTTGTTTTACCTAAAAAAGATGAAGATAAAAAAAACCCTTTAAAATTTTTCAATGAAAAAAAAAAAAATTTCCATGAAAATGAAGAAAAATATTTAAATAAAATATATAATTATTTAAGTACTAATGATTTATTTAAAATATTATTAAATGAACAAACCTCAAATGATAAAGAAAAATTTAAGCAATTTATAGAATTATTATTAAAAGATTATATAACATTTTATTTATTTAGGCAAAATAATGATAAAAATATAGATTTTAATAGTAAAAAAAGTAATTTATATCCAAATGATGTAGAGCATCAATTAATTGAAAAATTGATTGAAATCAGATTTGAAGAGCATAAAAATGAAAATGAAAATGAAGAAGATGAAATATTAAAGAATAATTATACTATTCAAAAAAATGAAAATGATGATTTAAAGGTTTTATTAATTAAAATATTATGGATAGAATCAAATTATGATTATATTACAAACATAATAAAAATATACTGGATCTTATCTTCATTATTCCAAAATATTGAAAAAAATAATTTATTTAAAGAAATAAATGAATATATAAGAAAAAATGATATAAGGTATATAACTCAAGAAAAAAGAAATCCAGAGCATACAAAAGAGGTAAATGAATGCTTTTATATAATACTAGCTTCTATTTGTCAATGCATAACAAATGAAAATATTTTAAATAGACTTGTCTCAGATGAAATATATAATTATATTGAATGTTGCGAAAAAGCATTAGCAATAATTACTAGAATAAGTGATGAGCTTTTATTATTTTTAAATGAAAGATACATTATTGAAGAATTCTTATTAATTATAGATGTAGCTAATAAAGGTGAAATTAAGGATATTGATTTTAGTAAAAACATTTTATCAAGACTAAAAAATTTATCAAATATTATACAATCAGAATCTGATAATAAAATAGAAGAATTAATTTCTGCTTTTATAGATACAAATAAATTTATAATAAATGAGTTAGATGAAAATAATGGTAATGATAATTCAGATATTAATGAAGAAATAGATAAAAATGATGATGAATATTATGAATTATTATCTAATTTTTATTTAAAAGAATTAAGAAGATTAACTGATATTAATTACAAATCAACTGTATTGGAGCAAATTTTGAATAATGATAAAATAATAGAGAAATCTTTAGAATCATTTAAAGTTTTATTTAAAAGCATTTTACAACCTGAAATTGATAAATTTAAAGATGTATTATCTTCTTTTACTTCAAAGACTGATGATATTCTTCAAATGATGGATAGAAAGCAAAGTATAGTTTTAGATGATAGTCTGTTATACTTATTTGAAAAAAATTCATTCATTTATTTTGAAAAAGCATCATCAATTCAAGATAAGGAGATAAAAAAAAATAAGTTCAAAACTTATTATGAAAAAAATAATCCTGATTATATTATTTTTGATGAACCTTTGAGAATATTTAAGGAATGTATAAATTATTTAGAAAATATATTTGAAAAACCTGAATCAAATACCAGAACAAAAAATAAAAAATTGAAAAAATTATTCTGCTTAGCTTTTATTAGAGTTTACATTTATAAATATATTCATATATTAAATGAACATGGTAATACAAAAATAGATGATTCAGATATTATTAAAACCATTAATGGAAATGAAGAAACTAAAGTCAGATTTATGATAAAATTATATACATATAAAATAATTTATAATATTTGTGGAAGAAATATATCGAAAATGCAATCTAATGAAATTTTGCAAAAATTCAATTTATCTAATTATAAAAATTATAGAACATTTATTAATCAAAATAACACAGAAATCTTATTAGAAAATTATTTATTGCCAAAAGAAGATTTAAATTTTGAAGACGAGTTTTTAAAAGTAAAAAGTGGTGAAAAAAATAAATTCAATTCAATAGATACTAATAAAATTAAAAAAGATATAAAAGAATATGGAGAAGATATTTATTATATGATTTTTTCCAATTTATTATGCTCAAATATAGAAGAAACTATAAATTATAATGAATCAGAAATTCTTAATAATTTTTGGAAAAATATCTTTGATAAAGTATTTTCAAAAGAAATAAAAAATTTATTGAAAATGCTTTTTAATGTTGAAGATTTAAAAAAATTAAATAAAAATGAAAATATTCAAAGAAATCAAATTGAAATGCTATTATATAGCATGAGATTTTGCCTTAAATCATTAAATTCTTCAAATAATGAATGTGTATATAAAAAATTATTATTAGGAGATCAAGAATGTCTGAAATATTCTTATTTCATAGGAAATGATATAAGTGAAAATAATTATTATAATATTTATGTAAAATTAATTGAGTTTTTTAAAAAAAATAATAAAAAAGATGGAGTTTATGTTTGTTTATGCAGAAAAGGATTCTATCAATATATTCCTCCAAATGGCTATCCAACAGATAAAAATTATAATGAAAAATGTGAATTTTGTCATAACCCTATTGGTTCAAATAAAAGGAGTGAAGGGTATTTATTTTGGAAAAAAGATATTTATTATCCAATCAAAAGAGAAGGATATTTAAGAATTTTCAAAAATGAAGCTCAAATTAAAAACGAATCAAATGATAATTTAAACCAAATTAATTATATGACACTTGACCAATTCTTTAAAAATAAAATTAATCCAATAATTTTAAATGAAAAGCCAGGAATTATTGAAATAAGTAGTGATCATTTTAAAAAGACAAATAAAATGATCAGATATTTAAAAAATCAAATAAGTTTTAGATTACTTCATTTTATTTTATATTCTCATTTATTTTTTGCTAAATTAATGAATAATAAAATGAAAATTAATGTTCCTTCATCAATGAGTATAATCCAAGTATTAGAAGAAGATTGGAACCAATTGAAAAATCTTTTGAATAATAGAAATATATCAATCTTTATAAATTTAATATTTAAAGATGTCTCAGATGAATTAATTAAATGCAATGAAATAGAAGAAATAAAAGATTTATTTGAAATAGAAGAAAAGTTAGAAAAAATTATATTAGATAAACTTCAAGAATATAATGATTATGAAAGCAAATATAAGCAATTAAATGAAAAATTAAGAAATATTAAATTAGATTCAACAGCAAGTTTATTAAATGAAAATTTTGATTTTTCTTTGTATAAGAATGAAATATATCCATTCTATAAATATTTCTTATATACTGAATTTATCCATGAAGAAAATATAAAGCATTTAATAAGATCAATGAATAATGAAGATAATATAATGCTCTTAAAATATATACATAAAAAAGATTATGAACAAAAAGTTAAACATTTAGAAACTTTAGGTTTATTTAATGAATTTAATAATTTATTATTTGATACATATTCAGATAAAATAACAAGGGAAGAAGCGGAATCAAGAAAATTAAATGAAGAAAATGTCTATGAAAAAAATAAACCAATATGCACTTCCTATTTTAAGAATATCAAAAATTTCAGTGATAATTTGGTATTAAAAGAAGATGATGTTATAAAAAAATTTTTAATAGATAAAAATAGTGACGAAAGTGAAAAAATAATAGATATCTATCAAAAATATATTTCTGAACAAAATTATATGATTAAAGATATATTAGTTAAAAAGCATAATGATATAGGCTTTCCTATTGCTGAAGAAATTAATGTTCAAAGCATCCAAAATAATGAAATATTTTCATTTAAATTAAAAAATACATGTTTAACAGAAATAATATTTGAAAATTCTATAAGAAATAAAAATTTTAGAGATATAACAATATATTATGATAAAATAGAAGATAAATTAACCAAAAAATTATTAAAAAAAGTAAAATTATTAAATAATAATTTAAAATATATAGTTTATAAAAATGAAGAATACTTACATGAAAATACTTCTATATTTAATGACTTTGTTAATAATTATGAACCTCTAGAAGAATTAACTAAAGCAGAAAAAAGGGAAATTAAAAAATTCTTTGACAAAATTGAATATAAAGAACAATGCTTAAATATAATTGAAGATTTTAGTAATATAATTTTAGACATAAATAATAAATATAAAAATATTCCCAAAATAAATCAAGAAATTGAGAATGAAAATGAGAAAGAAATTGAAGAAAATAAAGATGACGAAGAAAAAGAAATTAAGAAAGATGAAAATGAAAATATAAAGAAAAAAGAAATCAAACTAATTTTAATTGATGAAAATAATATTAATAATGAAAATCATTCAAATGAATTTAAAAATTTATTAAAAATTATTGGAAAATTTACATTTGATAAATTATATGATATATTTATTTTTTCAGAAAAACTAATGTTTTTGATAATTAAAAATGAACTTTTAGAATATTGTTCTTCTAAAGAAGGATTAACATCTCAAAATAAAGAAGATTTAAATAATTTTTATAAAGATGAAAAAATATTAACAAAAGAAGTATTATCTTCTGCAATTAGAAGATATTTAACAAGATATTTAATAAAAGAAAAAGATAAAGAAAAAAATATAAAAAATAATGAAAGAAATTTTATTAAATATTTATATATTGAAGATTTATGGGATAATGAAATTAATAAAAATGAGCAAAAAGAAAATGAAATAAAAAAAATAGAATATATGAATATTTCAATTAACCAAATATTAGATATATATGAAGAACTTGGAGGAGATAATTTTATAAATGAAGAATTAAATGAAATTGCAGTAAAAGAAGAAATTCCAACTCAAATTATTAATGATGCCCAAGACAATAATATAGAGGAAAATGAAGATAATACTAATAATTTAGATGTAGAAGTAGAAAAAGAAAAAGAAAAAGATAATAAGCCAGAAGAAGAAGAAGAACAAGAAGAAAGCGAAAATGAATATAAAAATGATGATGATGATTATGAAAGAGATTAATTTAGATTAAATAACTCATATTTATTATTCATATCTATTTAATATTTATTTAAATGAATTAATAAATTTAAAATTTAAAATCCTATTTGGATAATTTCATTAAGGATTTGGGGATTGGGGATTGG
>Ga0247611_10006535_pt1 | contig 14926 bp, 16 predicted proteins | sample 177DNAGHGhighgp2_FD_192422 | JGI IMG/M metagenome (GOLD analysis project Ga0247611, IMG submission 192422) | Sheep rumen microbial communities from Palmerston North, Manawatu-Wanganui, New Zealand - 1770 DNA GHGhigh gp2 | ecosystem: Host-associated > Mammals > Digestive system > Stomach > Rumen...
CAAACAATAGGTGATAATGTACATACTTTAGACACAAATGTCCATGATGACCTAAATAATATTAAATCACAATTAAACACTATGAATGTTACTACATTACCAGGTGTAGCAGATAAAATTTCGAAAGCTATAAATGATGGTTTGACATCTTTAGTTGGTCAGATGAATGATATGAATACTAATATTGCGGCAGTTGATGCAAATGTTACGACTGTTGATACCCGATTAACTAATAATAGCAGTGGTTTAGTTGCCATTAGTCAGGCTGTAAGTGGCGTCAGTGGTCAATGTACTACTATAACTAATGATTATTTGGCTAATAGTACCTATGGACTGAAGGCTATTAAGAATGCCGTTGGTAGTAGTGGTGGTGATATTTCTGATATTATATCCACAGTTAGCAGCATAGATGATAAACTATCCAGCGGTGGTACTATTTATGATAGATTAACTACCTGTTGGGATGTACTGTATGACGGTAAGAACGGTCACGATAGCTTGTACGATATGTTTATGGAAACATCGACCCGTGCATTTAGCTGGAATTCCGATAAGGGTGAATGGACAGTAAACACAGAACTTACAAAGTTCGATGTTCTAGATGATAGTGACCCAGATGATGTACGTGTAAAGGCTGTTGTATAACTCCTAAAGAATAAGGAAGTGATATAAAATGATAAACATATTTAAACTTTCAAATTGGAATCAATTATCAGGTTTGAAAAGTGTATTATATCCAAATCTACAAATAAACGTAAACCAATTTAATTCTGAACATTTAGAAGGAACTAAAATAGATATAATAGACCTGGATAATGGTATACTGTATTTTACTGGATTTGTAAGAGTAAATCGCTCGGACAGGTTTGACCCATTAGCAGTATTTGAAGTTGATGATATGATAAAAAGAATAAACGCCTATGGATTTGACATAGCAATTATAGAACCTACAACATTACCTCCAAATGTAATAACAATGTTAACAGGTTTACGTGCATTGGGTTATAACTATTTAACCTTACAATATAGTCGCAATACAGCGGAAGGTACTGTACGTTCGTTGTATCAATCGGATATAGATGATAAAGCAAATAGAACACCGTGGCCGCACCCACTATATCACCCGTTTACCGTATTTTCTAATAAATATATTGTAGTTACTAAGAATCTAAATGATGTAAGACGTATATACAATACTAAGAAGATACAACCAATAACAGAAAATATGTATATCGTATCAGAAGCACCCGACTTTAGCTGGGAAGATTTTAAGTGGGTAGAACCTACAAGAGTTTATTCTCTGGATTTATTAATAAATCCGGATGCTACATCAGATACGCCAATATCCGATGCCATTGTAGACGTAGAGAATTTACCGGGTGTAGGTGATTAATAGTGGACGACTTATTATATTTGTCTGTATTAGGTGTACCCGAAAATGAGAGTTTGAGTGGAGTGTACATAGTAGATGGTATTCCTATGTATGCTTCCACAAAATTAATTAATGGTACCTATAACTTATATAGGCTACTTAATTATGAAATAGTGGAACTATTAAGTAATTGGGATAGTCTAGGTCATATAGATACTATTGTTGCAAATAAGCATTTTCAGGTAATAGAACAGAGTGGTAGATACGAAAATAATATCAAGGTTGTACGTTATAAAACGGACGGTGCACGAGAACGCACTATAAAAAGACCTTATTCCGAAAGGAAAGAAATTAATAGATTTGTGAATAGTAAAATGAAAAAATTATTTTAGTGATTACAAATTTATCAAGACAGGTTTATACATATTGTGTGTTATTGAACACTTTACACAATACATAGTAGTTTAGACCTGTGACCTTAACTTGAAAGGTGAATACTATATATGTCAAAAAAGACTTCGAGGATAAATTCTAATTCTAACATAATAGATGCCCCAGAAAATCTTAGAAATCACCCATTTTATGGTTATGAACTGGACGAAGACCAGCAAAATTTCAGAGATTTAATATACGATAAGAATTACGATATAGTCTTCTGTAATGCTAAAGCCGGTACTGGTAAAACATTCGTTGCTGTAGGTACTGCAAATATGATGGTAGAGTATAAGTTGTTTGAAAAAATAATTTATATTGTTTCACCTTGTGCTGAAGGACGTTTAGGATTCTTACCTGGAACCGTCACTGAAAAAGTTGCTATATATTACGAACCATTATATAGTGCTATGATGGCTTGTGGTATAAACCCGTATAATGCTGTTATAGAGGATACACTCACGTCCGATAAATTTGGAGAAGGTTATATAAAGCCTATAACAGATGTTTACCTACGTGGAACGAACTTAGACAATGCTATTATTATAATTGAGGAATCGCAAAACTTTGCTTTTCCTTTATTGAAGAAGACCTTAACACGTATAGGAAATAATACTAAAACAATTGTTATAGGACATACTGGTCAAATAGATTTGGACAATCCCCGTGATAGCGGATTTCAAAGATATTTAGACCACTATAAAACACAGCAGAGATGTGCAGTTTGTGAGTTACATACTAATCATCGTGGTTGGGTAAGTAACTGGGCAGACGAATTAGAATAAGTTTACAGCAACTACAGAACAATCTTAGAATCTTGTTAAACTTACTAATTAAGTGGTAAGTCACTTGATTTCTGGATTGTTTTGTGTTATAATAAATATGTTGTACTATATTTAGTAAAAATATGTACACATATAAATTTTTATGAGGAGATGATACCAATGCCACCTTGATACAAGTACACTGGAATGTACATCAATATTTTTTTTTACTACGATTTTAGATGGCAATAGAATCATAGTTAATGATTATTAGCGAGGACCCTAATATTGGTGAATGTTCCTTAAAGAGTTGGCACATCAAAAATTCAACTTTTACTGGTCTGTCCGGTTATTCACATTGTTTTATTTTATTTTGTGAGTTGAATTTTTGTATAAAACAATTTCTGAGAGGACTTAGGAAATTTTAGGTTTTAAGGTAATAAAAGTTACTGATTGAGGATTAAAACCAACTAAAATGCTTTTATTTAGTATCTGAAGAAAAGAAAGATACCGACAAAATTAGAGTGACAGAATTTATAAGCGTTTTAAATTATAATTAAACTCTTCTCAATGTATTTTTATATGTTGAGTAACTGACAAGGGTTTGATTTGTGTCAACTCACGGACTAATAGTAAGAATCAACCATTCTGGTAGCGCAAATACCATTATACCGGAAACGATTATTAAGATTGGAAAGTGAGATTATTATGAAATTTATAAACAAATTAAGATGGAATCATTATGTAATATTATCAATTCTTTTTGCAATTAGTGTAGTTGCATTATTCTTATTGTTAGAACCTGTTAATTCAGGTTATGCAGATGAAATAGTAGAAGAAACTACTACAATATCTATAACAACTACAATTAATACAACTACTTCAAGAACGACTGTAGCAACTTTGCCAACTACTACAAGTTCTACATCCGCTACAACAAATACATCTACTTTAACTGATGTTACCACTACTGACATTAATACTACAACAATTGTCTCTGAGGAGGAAAGAGTTACAACAGTTGTGGAAGATGTTGATAAATCGGTTGAAACAGTAGATACGAAAACTACATCAACAGACAAGGATGAGACACCTACATCAACGTATGTTGTTTACAAACCCAGCACACATTATATTCACAAGAACACTTGTCATTGGGTAGATAGTAGTTGTTTGGAGATTGCTGACACTGTTGGTATTGAATGCCGCAAATGTTCTGAATGTAATCCTAATATGGAGATAGTTACAGAGTTTGTACCGGAGACACCTACAGTAGCAGATAATGATAGACAAATGTTAGCAGAAATTGTATGGCACGAAGCAGGTTCTTCCTGGATTTCGCAGTACAATAAAGCTAAAGTTGCTGCCGGTGTAATGAATCGCGTAAACGATTCGAGATTTCCTAATACAGTATATGGAGTGTTAACACAACCTTATCAGTTTTCAGGTTATTGGCCTGGATGCTGTACACCTTCACAGGCCTGTTATGACGCAGTAGACTACTACTTTAATCATACAGACGAATTTAATAGTGATAACTCCTGGTGGGGAGACGGTAGTCAAAACCATTTCTATTACCAGTAATAGATAGGATGCAAAAATTAGAGATTAACGATATTGCTTAACTAATTCTTCTTGTTTGTTTGAGGAGGGTTTAGTGAAAATGATAAGTATGGTAACGAAAAGAGATGGTCGTGTAGTTCCATATGATGAGAACCGGGTAAGAACTGCAATTCAGATAGCAATTACATCTACTAATTGTGGCGAAGAAGACCCAGAAGTTATAGTGGAAAACATACTATCACTTGTTACAGAAAAACTTAATACTATGGATGATACCTATACAACGATAAACGTAGAAGAAATACAGGATATTGTTGTTAATAGTATGAAGTCTTTGAATTTAACTAAATTAGCAAGAAGTTTTACCTCTTATAGGAATAAAAGAACTCGTATAAGAGAAAAGAAATCAAATCTGATGAAAGCAATGCAGGAAATGGATAGTTCCGATGCTAAACATTCCGATGGTAAACGTGAAAACGCTAATATAAATGGCGACACTGCTATGGGTACAATGCTTAAATTCGGAACTACTGCTTCCAAAACATATTACTTGTCTGAGGTAATACCCGAAAAGGCTTCTAAGGCCCATATTGAGGGTGATATTCATATTCATGATATGGATTTCTACAGTCTTACGACGACTTGCACACAAATAGATATAGGTAAGTTGTTAAACAAAGGTTTCTCTACTGGACACGGACATTTGAGAACACCTAATGGAATAAACACTGGTGCTGCGTTGACTTGTATTGCTATTCAAAGCAACCAAAATGACCAGCATGGTGGGCAGTCAATTCCAACATTTGATTATGGCTTAGCTCCTTATGTAGCCAAAACCTTTATAACTAATATATGTGAATATTTGGATAATAACGAAGTGTCCGAAGATGATATTAAGACAATAAAGGTTAAACTAAAAGATTATAACAATTCTCATTCATCTATGATGGGTGGAGAGAATTTAGCAGATATAGAAAAAATTATATATGATGTTATAGGCACTGATTATGTAATTCCTTCTATGTGTATTGATAAAGCATTAAAACATACGGACAGAGACACATATCAGGCTATGGAAGCTATGATTCATAACCTGAATACGATGAATTCCCGTGCTGGTGCGCAGGTACCCTTTAGTTCTATCAACTTTGGTACTTGTACTTCGGAAGAAGGTCGTATGGTTAGTAAGAATCTAATGTTAGCACAGGAAGCGGGTTTAGGAGCTGGTGAAACTCCTATATTCCCAATACTTATTTTCAAAGTATGTGAAGGAGTTAACTATAATGAAGGTGACCCAAATTATGATTTATTCAAATTAGCTTGCCGTGTATCTGCTAAACGTCTGTTTCCTAATTTTAGTTTCATTGATGCACCTTTCAATGCTATGTTCTACAAGAAGGATAATCCTAACACAGAGATAGCATATATGGGATGTGTTAAAGGTACAGAAACGGTATCTGTTCTGTATGGAAACGATATTCTTACAAATATTACATTTGAAAGTTTATATGAAAAAATACAGAACGATTTTGTTCCAATAAAATACAGCGACAAGAGCGATTATTATGTTACAGAATCTCATATTTCTGTATACGATTCATCTTCAGGTAGATATGTGAACTGTAAGAAGTTTATTGTAAATAAGGAAGTTACTAATTGGCTGGAGCTTACCTTTAGTAATGGACAACATTTTGTATGTACCACCGACCACCCACTTCCTATTTATAAGAAAACTACTGGTAATACCCGTCAGGCCTTGAAGGAAGACTCCACAAGAACTTTTGCACAGGATGTGCGATTAGGAGATTTAGTTGCTTTATCTGATATAGGTTTAGATGATATGGAAGACAGATTTATAGAAGTAACTGATGTTACACCTGTAGAAATGTGTGAAAACAGTTACGATGTAGAGACTGATTCTGATAGATTTGATGTATCTGGAATTAATTCACATAACTGTAGAACACGAGTTATATCGGATATAAACGACCCTGATGACCAAATAGTTACAGGCCGAGGAAATTTAAGTTTTACATCTATAAATTTACCGAGATTGGCAATTGAATCTAAGAAAGACATAAAGAAGTTTTATGAATTACTTGATGACAAACTGGAACTATGTAAAGACCAACTACTACATAGATATAAGATTCAATGTAATAAAACATTAAAGAATTATCCATTCTTAATGGGACAGGGTGTTTGGAAAGGTTCCGATGAATTAGGTGTAGATGATACTTTGGAGTCTGTACTTAAACACGGAACATTGTCTATAGGATTCATAGGACTTGCGGAAACACTTGTAGCTCTAATAGGTAAACATCACGGAGAGAGTGATGACGCACAAAAATTAGGTCTTGAAATAATAGGCCATATGAGAGATTATACAGACAGGATGTCTGAACAGTATCAACTTAATTTTAGTCTACTGGCTACACCTGCCGAGGGTTTAAGCGGTAGATTCGTTAAGATGGATAAGCAGCGTTATGGCATTATTCCTGGCGTAACTGACAGAGATTATTACACGAATAGTAGTCATGTGCCTGTTTATTATCCCATATCCGCATATAAGAAAATACAGATAGAAGCACCCTATCAAGCACTATGTAACGCTGGACATATTTGCTATGTTGAGTTAGATGGAGACCCATCAGAAAACATAGAAGCTTTTGAAAGTGTTGTAAGATGTATGAAGGAATCAGGAATAGGTTATGGTGCCATAAACCACCCTGTTGATAGAGACCCTGTATGTGGGTATATTGGTATTATTGGGGATGTTTGTCCTTGTTGTGGTAGACACGAAGGAGAAGCATTAACTCCAGAAGTATACAGGAATGTAATTGCTAAGAACCGTTTAGGAGGATTACCTTATGAAGGTTAATAAAAACTATCGTCATAAGGATTATAGTGGGTTACTTAGAGAATTACAAAAAACAGCCAGTAAATCTAATGTTGATACTGATTCGGAAAACGTTATATGTGAGGAACTTGAAAGCAACGTTGGTTACGAAAAACCTATTGAATTAGATTATGATTTAGACGCTTTAATAAGTTCCGTAAATAACTTGAACGACCTTGTAACACTTTACAATATGTGTGAAGAGCAAGTGGAATACGAACAGCAAATAACTCAGGATTTACTGCACGCTATCGAGTTTTCAACTGATTGTAAGGAACGGTATAAGTATTCAACACAATTACATTATAACAGACAAAGACGTAGAGTTTATAAGAATGCCATGACAATTCTTAGACCTATTGTTGAGTTTGTTCAAAAGGAGGAAAATGTAAAAGTGGTGAATAAGCTTTCCAATATATTAGGAGAAGCTCGAAAGGTTAAATCACATTCCGAGGATAAAACATATAGTCCTCGTATTTTGACAGAGTTAGGAGTGTTTTCAAATGGTAGCAACAGCAATAAGAACAAATGAAAAATTTACAAGAAGACAGTTAGGCGAGGGTATTGGATTTGAAAGAATTCGTCGCATAACTGGATATTTGACAGGCTCTCTTGACCGTTGGAATGATGCCAAACAGGCAGAAGAACACGACAGAGTAAAGCATAGTCTGTAATCATTTGTTTGGTATATTAGCAAGAACAGGAAGTTGTGGTTTGAATAACTTCCTGTTTTTGTTTTTAATTTTTACTTTGTACTTTTCTACTTGACTTTCTCATATATGTGTTGTATAATAAATACATATAAAATCCGTAAGGAGGATAATAGTATATGGTAAACGAAGGTAAGGTAATGACTGCCGATATGGCACAGAAAACAATACAAGGTTGTTTAGACGCTTTTATATTATATTTAAAAGAAACTGGTAAGTTCAGTGACAGCACACTTGTTAAATATCGCTCTTCTGCCAATTCTGTGTTAAAGAATTTTACAATTCCGTTCTTTCGTATTGACGAAGGTATGTTAAATGAAAAGATACAGGAAGTATATAAGGCGAAGAAATGGACATTACCATATACAGACCAGGTACTTAATATGTTAGCAGGATTATGGCACTGGGCACGCTTCATAGCTCCTAATGCCTATACATTGAAGTCCGTTGTGTTAATTGACCCTCGTACAGGTGAAAAGAATTATTGTTCCAATTTTATTGCTAAGATTACAGAACAACCTGCAGTAGAGGAGAAACCTGTAAAAATAGTAAACGAAAAGAAGGAGCCAGTACATAAGGTAGTGGTTACAGATTCCTCAGACATACCTGCTAATACTATTATGAAATATCTCCCCGAAGAAGTTATAATGAAACGGGATATAGCCATAAAGTCTCTAATGAATAATAGTAATATAACTCCTAAAGAAGTGTCTAAATTAATGCTATTTGATTTTTTACATAACAGAGTAGTTGTACAGTCCCAAAATGTTAGGTCTTTGATGAGAGTTATTCTTATAAACACAGAAACGAGAAACGCAATATATGATTATTTAAAAACACGTAAAGATTCTAACGAATATTTATTTGAAAGTATATTTAATGAAAAGTCTATAACAGAAGATGAAGTATCTGAATTATCTCATATGTAATCTGGGGTGAAGTTAGTGACAGACAGAGAATATTTAGAAACTGTCTTAGGATTATTTGGAAAACAACGTAAAGAACGGGTTATGAAAATAGCATATGCTAATGATAGGGTAGTAGATACGTCGGTTGTATCCTATGCTTTATATACGTATAATCTGTTGCCATATTGTGTTGCCAAGACAGTTGATGGAGAAGTGTTAACCGCTTTTTATAACGGTTTGGGGGTAGAACAAATAACAGAACAGATAACTGAGGATGACATAACAATATCTAAAGAGTGTTCTGTGTTTGTGAGTAAGATTGCTGCTTTTAGAGCTAGCAAATATATTAAGGGTTCAAAAAAAGATAAGCAAGAATTAACTATATCTTATATGGTATACATTTTGCTTACTAATAAATCCTTCAATTCATATTCGTTATTTCAAAATTGTCTAAGCAGTAGAGATTATAATTATGCTGTTACAACATTATACAATAATCTTTTACAAGCCTATAACCTACCGAAGGACCCAATATTACTTAAATATGGAAGGTTTCTTACAAATCCATTAGACAGTAACCTGGAGCCTTGTATAGGACGTGATAAAGAGTTATCGGATATAGTGGATATATTAAGTAGGAAAAAGAAGAATAATGTTGTTCTTATAGGGCAACCAGGTGTAGGAAAGACTGCTGTTGTAGAAGGTTTTGCACAATTACTTATGTCGGACAAGTGTCCTAAACGGTTTGTTGGATATCATTTATATGAAATGTACGTATCGTCTATGTTATCAGGTTCTCGCTACAGAGGAGACTTTGAAGAAAAGATTGAAGGAGTTCTAAAAGCAATTGTTGATGCTGAACAACCTGTAATAATTTTTATAGATGAGATACACACTATAATGGCAAATCACGGAACTGCCGAGAATTCTTCCGGAGGTATGTCTGCTTCAGATATGTTGAAACCATATATGGGTAGACCAGGTATGTTGCTTATAGGTGCCACTACAGAAGCAGAATACAAAATGATAGAAAAAGATGGTGCGATGAGTAGACGATTTAGTCCTATTCACATAAAAGAGCCGGATAATAAGACTGTATGTCATCTATTGGAAAACGTATTACAAGATTATGCCAAACATTTTGAAATTTCTATAGGTACACCTGTTGTACCTGAAATAGTAAAATATGCAGAAACATACTTACCTAATAAGTTTATGCCTGATAAAGCCTTAGACTTATTGGACGAATCTTGTGTGTACTGTTGTAATCATGGTAATAAAGTGGAATTATCCGTGTCGGACGTAATACACGCAACAGAGATATTAACAGGTATGAAAATACCCACTAAAAAAGATAAAGCGGCAGATAAAATAAATGAAGTGATTTCTCATTTAAAATCTACTATAATAGGACAGGACGAAGCCATTAAATGTGTCGAGTCTGTAGTTAGACGTTATTTTCTAGGTTTATGTAATAAACAAAAACCCTTAGGTTCTTTTTTATTTGTAGGACCCACTGGAGTAGGTAAAACACAACTATGTAAAGAACTTGCCTATAGTATGTTTACTAAGGAATCTTTTATAAGATTTGATATGTCCGAATTTATGGAAAAACATTCTGTTGCAAAGTTTATCGGTTCTCCTCCTGGCTATGTGGGTTACGGTTCTGGTGGACAGCTAACTGAAGCTGTTAGAAATAACCCATATTCGGTGGTGTTACTTGATGAAATAGAAAAAGCACACCCTGATGTGTTTAATATATTATTACAGATATTAGATGATGGAAAACTTACGGACAGCGAGGGGTTAACCGTGTCGTTTACTAATTGCATTATAGTTCTTACATCTAATGTCGGTTCTTCTGATGTCTCTGAAAAATCTGGCAAATCTATTGGATTTGGTGATAGTAGTTTAACAGGTAAAGACATAACACGTATTTATGAGAATGCTGTAAAACGACAGTTTAAGCCAGAGTTTATTAATAGATTAAATAAGGTAATATACTTCAATTCTTTAACTTATGATGATATTAAAGAAATTGTAGATAAAGAATTAACTATAGTTCGTAAAAAGTTTAGCGAAGCAGGTATTGAGTTGAAGATAAATAAAAAAGCCCTGACTCAACTATATGATAAATGTTATTCTCCAGAATATGGCGCTAGGTACGCTCAAAGATTAATTACTACAGATATAGAAGATGTTGTAATTGATTATCTAATATCAGAAAACATATTAACGTCTGAAAACAGTATAAAATTAACTGTGAATATAAACGATGACAAGTTTATTTGTAAACAGGAGGAAAAAGTTGTATGAAAGTGTATTTCAATAATATCTCAAGGATATCTGATGCAATTATAACTATGTATTTATCTAAAAGGACTTGGACACCCGAGTTGAATCGAGAAATCATCGAAACGTGTGATAGAGTATTTGATAAAAACGGTGAATACGAAGTTTTTTACGATACTAAGGATAAGGAAAAGGTAGATGATTGGATAAATAAGTTGTTCAAATGGGGTTGTAAACACACAACTATGCTTAGATTCATAGATATGTCATTTACTATAGAAGGTTTGCATCGTGGTGCACAAGACGATTTTGATGCCCATGCAAAGAGACTTGATAATAGAATTGTTAGAAGCAGTACAAGACTTGCTACATTCGGAACCGAGAAATCTGAGTTTTATCAGGGTAAGATAGTTACTACTGACGAAGTTCTTAATATGTTAGCATATCAGTTACCGGAAAGAATTGACATTAACGGCAGACCATTTGTTAAAATGGAAAATGGGTATATAGATGAAGAATTTGCTAACAATAAAGATGTTATGAGAGGTCTTTATATGTTGTCAATTCCTTCTAATTTTATATTCAAATGTAATTTTACTGAATGGGCACATATTGTAAAAGAAAGAGATTGTAATAGTCACGCAGCACCCGAATTACAGGAAATGGTAGAAAAGGTATGTGATAAATTACAGAGTATATTCCCTCAACTTACAAAAGAATATTGGTACAGTATAAGGAATTAAGTTTCAAATGTTTAACAACCACGAATTATGGCGATACGGATTTATTGATTGTCATTCTTGTAAATATTGTCAAGACAAAGTATTTTGTAAACGACGAAGTAGGACTTGTAATTTTTGCCCACACGATTGGAACCTGTACATAAATATTTGCATAAACAATCTTAGACTGACTACTGAAAGCATAACTAAACAGACTAAATTACAACGTACTAATAAAGAAAATGCTGTGTCCTTTGACGGTTGGTACGGATTTACAGCAGATACATATTATGTGGAACTGGTGAACGACACACTGTGGTTATTGAGACATCATCAAACAGCTTATGTATTTTCTCTTGACCATATTGTAGATGTTTTGAAATTCGAGCCTGACATAAGAGTTACTTACGATGTAACCTCTAATTCATTTGCATTAACATTACCCAAGAAAAATTAAAACGGAGGACTGTTTAGGATGAGTAGTAAGTTTGAATTGACAATTGACACTAATTATGTGAAGGACTGGGGTGTTTCTCAGGCAATACGTGAATTGTTTCAAAATTCTGTAGATGAAGAGGTGCAGAACCCTGATAATAAATCGTATTTTAGTTACGATAAGGAAACTCAAACACTGATTATTGGAAATAAGCAATCTATCTTAAATATAGAAAGTCTTTTATTAGGTGTGACTACTAAGACAAACGACAAACATACTATAGGGCAGTTTGGTGAGGGTTATAAGATTGCTACAATGGTACTTTTAAGAACAGGTCATCCTATAACATTTTACAATTATGGAGCCAAAGAGGTGTGGACTACACGATTAGTTAAATCACGCAGATATAATGGTAGATTAGTTCCAACATTTTTTGTAGATAAGAATTTCTTTTGGCAGTCTACACCGGATAATAATCTTACAATCAAAGTAGAAAACATTACTGAAAGCGAGTACGAGAAAATCTGTGATTTTATATTATGTCTACAACCGGATATTGGTGAAACAATGGACTGTGACTCGTATGGCAAGATATTGTTGGATGCCCGATATAAGGGTAACATATATGTTTCAGGTCTATTTGTTTGTAAAAATGACAGAATTAATTATGGATACAATATAACACCCGAATATTTGCAGTTAGACCGTGACAGACAAACTGTAAGTGATTTTGACTTACTGTGGACAACATCAAGAATGTGGTCGTTACATAAAGAAACTCAAGTATTTAAGGATTTACTGTATTCAAAACACCCTGACGATGTTGCCTATATAGATGTGATGGTGTCTATAAGTAACTTTCAGGAAGATTTTATGCAGGACTTTATAGATAGGTATGGACCTAATACGATACCTGTAACTAATCAAGAAGAGTATGATTTAGTTAAAGAACGTGGTGGTAATCCTGTATTTGTAACTAAACCTGTAGGCGCTTGCTTTAAGAATATGTTCAACGACTTTATATTAAATGAAAAGAAAACCAAGTCGCAATCTTGTTATGATGCACTTAAAGATTGGTATAACAGTCTACAAGATGAGGTAGAGGTGCCTTTAGGGTTAGATATGGAATTCAAGAATATTTTGGAAACGTTCTATGATAAATTGATTTGAGGTGGTTTGTGTGAAGAACGATTACACAGCCTTACATAATCATTATGAAATAAGGGAAGCTCGATATAGAGAAAAGATAGAATCTTTACAACAAACATTAGACGAACGTAATACTCAGATAAAGGATTTACAAGAACAATTACAGTTGTTGAATAGTACCGTAAAACGTTTAAATGAACAAGTGAATAGATTAGTGCAATATGGTAACTGTCCACAAGATATTAATACTAAACCTAAGAAAAAATTTCCATTCTTTTGGAAGTGACTATGTACAAACAGCCCCACTAATAGAGGCTGTTTTTTTTTGTTAAAATATAAAAATTTTTGAAAACACTTGACTTTTTATGGAATGTGTTGTATAATAATTATAGTAAGAAGGGCAACAAATATTCTAAAATTTATTATGGAGGTATAAGAATATGGCAACACAGACTATTATTAAGGATGTGCAGGATAAAGAGATGGAAGCTCGTATAAAGGAGTTGAAGGAGTATAAGATACTTCAGAAACAGGTGGAAGCAAAGATAGAGGAAGTGGAAACTGCTGTTAAGCAGTATATGAAGGACCTTGGCGAGGATAACATTGCTATAGGTCAGTATACTTGTAAGCTCACAGAAGTTGTGAAACCTACATTCGATAAGGAAGTAGTTCGCAAGAACGCTCCTAAGTTATTCGAAAAGGCATCTGGAACGTCTTCTTATGTAAGACTTCTAATTAAGTAATCTTCAAAATCATATAAATATCTCCTGAAAACAGGGCTTGTTTAAACAAGTCCTGTTTTCGTAAACATAATTAAAAATATTTGGTATTACTTGATTTTTTATATGTTTTGTTGTATAATATATATACATATAAATTTCTTATATTGGAGGTATTCTTATATGTTATTTCAACTTAAAAATCATAAAGATAACACCGTAAGGGCATATAGTAATGCTAACGAACTTCGTGTGGCTGTTGTGGGTATTACTAATGACTCAGAAGAGGGAAAATCAGTATTGGAATGGGCAACCACACCTGCTTTCGGTAGTTATAGATACGACCATAACGATTTTGAAATTGAAATCATTGGTCAATCTGATTTTTATGCATAAAATTTAAATGGAGGAAAACAACTATGATGGAGGAAATGCTCTCTAACGTGGAAAGACACTTAGAGTCTACATTATCGTACGACGATAGACGTACTGCTGAGGAACTGATTAAGAAAGGCTATGATTCACAATCTGTAGCAGAAAGGCTTAGATTTAACAATTCCTTCTATATGTAAAATTAATCTAGAAAGGGGTACTTTATGAGTATTTTTGAAAAACTTACAGATAAAGAACTGTCCTATAAAATTGCATATGAAGTATCCCTGGTAGGTGGTAAGGCATACTATGTCGGTGGTTATGTCCGGGATTCCTATATGGATGCCGATAGTAAGGACATTGATATTGAAGTATATGGAGTTACACCCGATACCTTGAGACATATCCTTGATAAATTCGGTGAACGATTGGAGCACGGTAAATCTTTCGGTGTGTTTGGTATTAAGGGTTACGACATAGATATTTCTTTGCCCAGAAAGGAAAGAAATACTGGAACCAAGCACACTGATTTCGATGTAACTGTTGACCCTAATATGACTGTAGCGGAGGGTGCTAAACGTAGAGACC
>Ga0247611_10006536_pt1 | contig 14926 bp, 13 predicted proteins | sample 177DNAGHGhighgp2_FD_192422 | JGI IMG/M metagenome (GOLD analysis project Ga0247611, IMG submission 192422) | Sheep rumen microbial communities from Palmerston North, Manawatu-Wanganui, New Zealand - 1770 DNA GHGhigh gp2 | ecosystem: Host-associated > Mammals > Digestive system > Stomach > Rumen...
AGCTACAGGCTCCTCTTCAACGACAGGTTCCTCTTCAACGACAGGTTCCTCTTCAACAGTGGATTCCTCTTCAGCTACAGGTTCCTCTTCAGCTACAGGCTCCTCTTCGATGACAGGTTCCTCTTCAACGACAGGTTCCTCTTCAGCTACAGGCTCCTCTTCGATGACAGGTTCCTCTTCAACGACAGGCTCCTGAGCAACTTCAGCGGTAATATCGTCAAACTCCACACCATCGTTGAGTACGACAGTTTCAAACTGCGAGAAAGGCTTGTTGACCAACTCGCGCATGATGGTATCTGGCGTAAAGGTTACCTTAGCATGACTATCTATGACAACACGCGCTCCAGTACGTACACTAACACTTTCGCGCGCTTCTACGTTGATGATTTTGAACGTACCCAGACCCTTTACCTTGACGGCCTCTCCTTCTTGCAAACGCTGAAGGATAATAGAAAACATCTCGGCAGCGAAACGGTTGGCCTCTCGTGGCTCTAAAGCGTTTTTCTCTGTCAAGATTTTTGCTACCTCCTGTATTGTCAGTTTCCCCATAGCTTACTGTCCTCCTTTCAGTTTATCTTTCCACGTCTGGTTGGGTTTGAAACTAAGCACGAGTTTGGGAGGAACCAACATGCGCTGCCCTGTAGCAGGGTTCACAATGATTCGCTCCATCTTCTTCTTCGTCTCAAAGACTCCGAAGTTGGGAATCAGTATGGAATTATCCTCCTGGAAAGCATCCCCCATCGCATCAATCAGGTTACTTGCCAACTTCTGAGTGTCCTTGGTACTATACCCTGTACGCTCAGCCAATTCTGCTATAAATTCCTTGTTGTTCATATCTTTGTCGTGGCATATAAGTCAAACTCTTCCGCATCCGTCATGCGGGCATCGTAGAACGCTCCAATGGTCAACTTCTCACTGGCAGGAATAAGCACTTCTGGGTCGACCTCTGGAGAGCAGAACTCGGTACGGCCTACATACCAGTCACCCTCTTGACGGTCAATGATGACACGCATCACGCTACCCACCTTCTCGGCTTCCAGTTCGGCACTGATATTTTGCTGTACGCGCATCAGTTTGTCCAGTCTTTTTTGCTTGACATCAGCGGGTACGTCGTCTTCATAATGCTTGGCACTGTAGGTTCCGTCCTCCTCAGAATAGGCAAAGGCACCCATTCGCTCAAAGCGTGCCCACTTGGTAAACTCGATGAGTTCTTGGAAGTCCTCGTCCGTTTCACCAGGAAATCCCACCATCAGGGTCGTACGGATATGAATGCCTGGCACCTCACGACGCATGCGACGTACCAGTTCGTAGGTCTCTTCTTTCGTCACGTGGCGCTTCATGCGTTCCAGCATGTGGTCGCTGATGTGCTGCAGGGCAATGTCGAGATAGTTGCAGACATTCTTTTTCTCACGCATCACACGCAGCAGGTCCCAGGGGAAGTGGGTCGGATAGGCATAGTGCAAACGTATCCACTCTACACCTTCGATATCGGCCATTTTCTCAATGAGTTCTGCTATATGCTGTTTACCGTCAAGGTCTACACCATAGTAGGTCAACTCCTGAGCAATGACCTGAAACTCCTTGACGCCCTGACTAACCAACCAGCGCACCTCGTCAAGAATCTCGCCCATCGGACGACTCTGATGCTTACCTGTTATAATAGGTATAGCGCAATAAGCGCAGTGACGGTCACAGCCCTCAGCAATCTTGAGATAGGCGTAGTGCCTAGGGGTTGTGAGTTTACGTTGGACGTTGGGTGTCGAACATTGAACGTTGGGGGTTCCATATTCAAGGTTCAACGTATTCAGCAACTGCGTGTAGTTGAACTTGCCATACCAGCCATCCACCTCTGGAATCTCTGCTTCCAAGTCAGCCAGATAGCGCTCTGACAGGCACCCCATCACATAGAGTTTCTTCAGTCGTCCTTCCTCCTTGGCCTGAGCCAGTTTCAGAATAGTGTCAATGCTTTCCTGCTTGGCATCCTCTATGAAGCCACAGGTGTTGACAACAGCGATGTCGCCCTGCGGGTCATCGCTATCGTGTGTACACTGATAGCCGTTAGTCTCGAAGAGTCCCATCAGGGTCTCCGAGTCCACCAAATTCTTGGAACAACCTAAAGAGATAAAATCTACCGTTGGTTTCTGCATATTTCTTAGCTGTTGGCTGTTAGCTATTGGCTATTAGCTTTTAAACAATGAATCCACAAACTGACGCTTATTAAACAGCTGCAGGTCTTCCATGCGCTCACCTAGTCCGATGTATTTGACAGGGACTTTCAACTGGTCACTAATACCAATGACCACACCACCCTTGGCTGTTCCGTCGAGTTTAGTGATAGCCAGGCTGCTGATGTTGGTCACTGCCGAGAACTGTTTAGCCTGTTCAAAGGCATTCTGACCCGTAGAACCGTCGAGCACCAGCATCACCTCATCGGGAGCATCGGGCATCACCTTCTTCATGACGTCCTTAATTTTCTTCAACTCGTTCATCAGGCCCACCTTGTTGTGCAAACGTCCTGCCGTATCTATCAGCACCACATCGGCACCATTGGCTTTGGCACTCTGCAATGTGTCGAAAGCCACAGAGGCAGGGTCAGAACCCATCTGCTGCTTGACAACGGGCACTCCTACGCGCTCACCCCAGATGCATATCTGCTCTACAGCAGCAGCACGGAAGGTATCAGCAGCTCCCAGATAGACTTTCTTGCCTGCCTGTTTGAACTGCCAGGCTAACTTGCCGATGGTCGTAGTCTTCCCCACTCCATTAACACCCACCACAAGTATCACGTAGGGCTTATGGTCACTGGGCAGGTCCCAATTGTCGTTGTCTTCCGAGTTATTTTCTGCCAACAGCGAAGCTATCTCGTCGCGCAGTATCTCGTTCAACTCACTGATAGAGACATACTTGTCACGCGCTACGCGCTCTTCTATACGCTCAATAATCTTCAGCGTAGTCTCCACACCTACGTCAGAGGTTATCAGCACCTCCTCCAGATTGTCGAGCACGTCATCATCCACCTTCGACTTGCCGGCAATAGCTCTTGCCAGTTTGTCGAACACGCTACTCTTAGTCTTCTCCAGACCTTTATCCAGCGTCTCTTTCTTTTCTTTATTAAAAAATCCGAAAATACCCATCTTACATCTTCCTTCTTACATCAAACATCTTTATACGTGCAGGTCTAGCACAAAGCGGACGCCCTTCGCAAATTCCGGATCAATCTCCAGGTCGCCATTCATCTTCAACGCCATCTGCTTACAGATGGGTAGTCCCAATCCGTCGCCCTTGGTGAGGTCGCGGATTTCGAGGAAAGGTTTGAAGATGTCGTCACGCTTCTCTTCGGGAATGGCCGAACCCGTATTTGACACCAGAAACTGCAGAGTATGAGCGCTGCGTTTCTTGAACTCCAGCGAGATGGTACCCTCTTCGGGAGTGTACTCTGCTGCATTGTTCAGCAGATGCAACAACAGATGCGACACGTACGTCTTATTGATGTCGGCACTCATCTTAGGTGCATTGACATGCAGCACAACGTCTTTCTTCACCTTGTCGCGAATCTGGTTCATCAGCCCCTCGCAGAAGGGAGGAATCTGCGTTTCTTCAAGTTCTACTACTTCATCCATAGAGTTCTCCAACTGCGAGAGTGTCTGTATATGATCAGAGAAATCTATCAGCGCCTTCACCTCTGGATTACGACTGTCGAGTTTTTGGAAGGTGGGCTGCAGCTGAGCAGCAATATTGCTGATAAACTTTGCCTTCAGCGCATTGCTGTCTGTCAGCAGTTGAATGTTCTTCTGCTGCTTACGCGTCAACAGGATGTAACGCAACAGGATGGCGCCACCAACAATCAGGGCGGCTGCCAAGATGCCTGCCAAGATACCCAGCGCAACGATGAATCCCATGCGGGCTGTCAGCGAACTGTCTTTCTCTGCGATAGACTGCTCATTGTCGCCAATCTGCCGTTTCAGGTCTGCTATCTGGTCTGCATACTTCAATGCGGTGGTAGAGTCTTTCCAGGCCATATAACCCTTGTACGACTGTGCCACAAGACTGACACTGTTGCTCTTGCGACCATTGGCTATCAAGGTCTGATACACCTCGTCAACCTTGCCATACTCCTTTTGCTTGGTAAGTTTGTCAGCCATCTCCTTGAAGACTGCATTGCCCTCTGCATTCTGACCAAAGGTGTAGTAATAGATAGCTTTGTTGTAAAGCAAGTCGTCCTTCAACTTCTCTTCACCCGAGAGGTTGGCCTGATTTTCCATAATTTTCAGGTAGTCCATGGCTTTAGCGGGCTTGCGCAACTTCATATACATCAACATACGCTCACGGCTGACCACATAGTGGGCAGCAGCCTTCTCAAGAGTCGAAGACTTAGCATCAGCAATAATGCCCTGATCAATGCGGCGAAGCAAGTCAAAAGCCTCTTTCCAGTAGTTTTCCTTGTAATACAATGCTGTAGCCTTGGCGCCACATTCTGCTGCTTGTCGAATCTGGCCTTTGTTGATATAGTCATTGAAGGCATGAATATACATTGAACGGGCACTCGCAATGTTCTGATTAACATCAATAGCCTCTGCTCGCTGTTGTAACTCACTCTTCTGCACTTCCTCAGCATAGACTACTCCACAGCCAAGAACCAGTGCCATCAAAAAGAAAAGAAATTTCCTGTTCATATCTGTATTTTGATACTTGTTTCTATTCAATCTTGCAAAGTTAGCTATATTTTTCGGAAAACACAAACTATTTTAAAAAAAATAAGGTCGCAAAACAATTTTTGCAACCTTATCGTTATATTTCAATCGTATAATCTGTCTCGCATCAACTTGACAGGACAACTCATTAGTTCTTGAAGAAGTCCTTTACGGCCTCGTTAGGAACCATCTGCTCGTCAAAGATGTAAGCACCGGTCTTGGGGCTCTTTACCATCTTGATAACCTTTGTATAAGCGCGACCATCCTTTGAGCCTTCATGGAGGGTAGCGACGGTTTTCTTTGCCATGCTCTAAATAAGATTATTTAATCTCCTTGTGAAGAGTCATCTTCTTCAGGATGGGGTTATACTTCATAAGTTCCATTCTCTCGGGGGTATTCTTACGATTCTTCGTCGTGATATAACGGCTTGTTCCGGGCAGTCCACTTTCCTTCATCTCAGTGCACTCCAGAATAACCTGTACACGATTACCCTTAGCTTTCTTACCTGCCATGATATTAGTCTCCTATTACTTTAATGTCCTTCCAGTCTACAAAACCTTTAGCAACAGCCTGCTTCAGGGCAGCATCCAGACCAACCTTATTAATCATACGCAGACCAGCAGCGCTGATCTTCAACTGAATCCAGCAAGCCTCCTCTACATAGTAGAACTTCTTGCTGAACAGGTTTACATCAAAGCTGCGCTTTGTGCGATGCTTTGAGTGAGACACGTTATTACCTATCTGTGCCTTCTTTCCCGTAATCTGACAAATCTTAGACATTTCTATCTATTTTTTCTTGTTACTTAAATATGACTTACTCCAAACAGGGTGCAAAGGTACAAAAAAGTTTAGAGTTTAGAGTTTAAAGTTGAGAGAAAACGCCAACTCTTAATATTTTTTAACCTTCTGTATCTATTTTGTCCTCACTTTTAAGGAAATCAAGGAACAGTTGCATCACTTTATTGGTAGCAATGGCCAAGTTGATGTCACGTCCGTGGTCTTCCTGAATCATCATCGTCACCTGTTTCTCCATGTTACCACAGGCCAGCCAAATAGTACCAATGGGAATTTCCTTTGGACCACCTGTAGGACCAGCATATCCTGTGGATGCCAATGCAAAGTCTGTGTTCAGCGCCTTACAAGCTCCGACAACCATTTGCTTTGCAACTTCCTCACAAACAGCAGTTTGCTCGGCAATCACCTGAGAATCAACACCCAACATCGACTCCTTGATTTCATCAACATACGAGATGATGCCACCCTTAAAGTATTTCGATGCACCAGGAACGGCAATGATAGCCTCGGCTATGCGACCACCTGTACAACTCTCAGCTGTACCTACCGTTTTCTCCATTTCCCACAGCAGTTGACTAATCTCCCTGCTGATAATCTTGCTTTCAAAATCCATCTTATTATTTTGACTATTTACTATTTGACTATTTAAACGTGACCTTTGAGAATGCGGGGGCATTAATGTCGCAGAAGTCCTTGTCTAAAAACTTATAGTACCCTACGATACCTATCATAGCCGCATTGTCAGTGGTATAGCTAAACTTAGGGATATACACCGTCCAGCCGTAGCGCTTAGCGTGGTCGTAGAAGGCATTGCGAAGTCCATTGTTGGCACTCACGCCACCAGCTACAGCCACATGCTTAATACCTGTCTGCTTGACAGCCAGTTTCAACTTCTTCATCAAGATGTCAACGATGGTCCACTCCAGCGAGGCAGCAATGTCCTCCTTGTGGTGCTCGATGAAGTCGGGGTCTTCCTCCACCCACTTACGCATGTTATAGAGGAACGACGTCTTCAGTCCAGAGAAGCTATAGTCCAACCCAGGAATGTGGGGCTCAGCAAACTGATATGCTTTCGGATTACCCTGACGGGCCAATCGGTCGATGACAGGACCACCAGGATAGCCCAGTCCCATGACCTTCGAGCACTTGTCGATAGCCTCACCAGCAGCGTCGTCGATGGTCTGTCCCAGCACTTCCATATTGTTATAGGCATTTACCTTGACAATCTGCGAGTTACCACCGCTGACCAGCAGGCAGAGAAATGGGAATGGTGGGTGTTGCTCGTCTCCTTCTGGAGAGGATATAAAGTGGGCCATCACATGTCCCTGAAGGTGATTGACGTCAATGAGGGGGATACCCAACGAACGGGCAAAACCTTTGGCGAAGTTGACACCTACCAGCAGCGAACCCATCAGACCAGGTCCTCGCGTAAAGGCTACCGCACTCAATTGCTCCTTCTGTATGTCTGCACGCTTGATAGCCTCATGCACTACGGGCACCACGTTCTGCTGGTGCGCTCTCGATGCCAGCTCAGGCACCACACCGCCGTACGACTCATGCACGGCCTGCGAAGCCGTCACGTTCGACAGCAGCACACCATCTTTCAGCACCGCTGCCGACGTATCGTCGCAACTCGACTCAATTCCTAAAATATAAATAGGGCTCATAAGACTAATAAGATAACACTTCTACACCATGTTCTGTCATCAGCAGTGTGTGTTCCCACTGCGCGCTGGGCAATTCGTCGTCGCTGATAACCTCCCAACCGTATGGGTCCTCCGAGTCAATGAACACCTTCCATGTCCCCATGTTGATCATCGGCTCGATGGTGAACACCATACCTGGCACCAACAGCATACCATCTCCGCGCTGCTTAAAATGGGCCACGTCAGGTTCTTCGTGGAAGTCGTTCCCTACCCCATGGCCGCACAGGTCGCGCACCACACCATAGTGGTACTTGTCGGCATGCTTCTGGATGGCCCTGCCTATCTCGTTCACACCGTGCCAGGGTTTGGCAGCCTCCATACCTATCTCAAGACATTCCTTGGCGACGCGCACCAACTGTTCCTTCTCAGGAGTGGTCTTACCTATTATATACATACGCGAGGCGTCGGCATAATAGCCGTCCAGAATAGTGGTGAAGTCAACATTGATAATGTCGCCCTCCTCCAGGATGTCCTCGGCCTTGGGGATGCCGTGACACACCACCTCGTTGATACTGGTGCAGACACTCATGGGGAATGGCGGAGTCTCGCCGTCCTCCACATCATAGTTCAGACAGGCAGGTATGCCACCGTGCTTCGCACAGTAGTCACGACATATCCGATCAATCTCCAAGGTTGACATACCAGCACGAATCTGTTTGCCAACCTCGTCGAGTACACCGTTGTTTACTACCGCCGCGCGTCGTATGCCTTCTATCTGTTCGGGCGTCTTAATCAAGTCGCGCGTTGGTACTTCCCACCCTTTGTTTTCCAAGTACATGATGCGCTTGTCAAGCTCCGTAGGCTGTTCGCCTGGCTTGCAATGCCATCTTCTTTTTACCATAGTTTTTTATTTTTGCCCTGCAAAGGTACAAAGAAGTGGGGAAAATTCCAAATTTATTGCACTATCTTTTTTCCTCCGACAACAATCACCCCACGTTGGAAGCCCTCTAACTGTTGTCCCTGCAGGTTGTAGATAGCGGTTGGTTTCCGCTCTGCCTCAACAGTTCGCACAGATGCTGGCACGTCCTCAATGGCCTCATACTCTGCCATTGCATTGCCCATTCGTTCGTCGATGTCAGCAAGGCGGTAGAGGCCATCGCTGTTAGCCGTCAGACCCCGCACGGTGACAGGCATGATCATAGGAGGTACTGCGAGCGAGAGCAATGCACGTCCCTGCAACTGCGTGACAGCCTGATAGACCAGATTGATGGCGATGTAGTCGTCTGTGCCATCGCTCCACTTCTCGAAAACCAATTTCGAGCCGATGGGTGTATGCAGCTCCAGTGCATTCTCTGTCTTGGGGAATTGAAAGCCCAGGGCAGCACCGATGCTAGCCAGGTTAGAGTCGTGGCCACAGAGGAACATAAACTTTCTGTCGCCATTGTTCAGTTCCTGGCGAATGCGGCTCACCAGGGGGTATGCCAGATTGATGGCAGCAGCATGGGTGGTGAAGAGTAGTCCGTCGTAGACTTCCTTTACAGCACAGATGGCACGCCACTGTTCGGTCGTCAGCTCATGGCCAAAGGCTGTGAAACTCTCCGTCTCGTAGCACTGCAGCACCAACGCGTCTGCCACGCTGTTAGCCAACGTATAGCCTCCCGTCATCTTCGGCTCGCTATCCTTCTCTATCAAAAATTGAGTGTCGTCAAACCAAAAGTGAGCGCTGTCGTTCTTCGCAGCTGGCGAGTTCGCCATGTCGAGCACTTGCTCCATCAGTGTCAACGTAGGCTGCTGTTCTGTCATCCATGCCTGCGGACCGCCGTTCAGCGTCATTATCTCTCCCAGCACCTTCTGACGATAGGCATCATTCATCTTCGCAAACTGTGGCGTAAAGACGGGATCCATCTTGTCCTCCCTCAGCTTATGGGTAATCTCCACATTGGCAAAGGGCAGAAATCCTGCAGAGAAATACTTTACTGTAGCAAAGGTGCGCTGGCGCGAATTGGCATAAAACAGCACCTCGTCGCCTTCAGGGCGATAGTTTTCGGACAACAGACCCTCGCTGACCACCCATTTGCGGAAGAACTGTCCCATCTCCGTTTCCAGCACGCCGCCACGCAGCGACAGTTCACTGCTGGCCGATGTCCATTCAAACCAGTTGTACGGCGTCACACGTTTGTAGCCGGCACCTCCCGACGACAGTGGCGAGCGGATGTTGTGGCGACTCATAACCACCACCTCTTTCAACTCATACTTGCCATGGAAAATGTCCGAGCGTGGCGTCTGTCCATGTGCGGTAGTGCCGCAGAGCGTAAGCATAGCAGATAGGCTCACAACCAATGATTCCTTCATTAATTTCATTTTCGTTCTGTTTTAGTTATTACTATATCTCTTCTCGCTTGCAAAGATAAGCATTCATTTTGAATATTGGCACACTATTTGCAAATATCTCGGCAAAGAATAAATATTTAATAACAAAATATATGCAAAAAGGTAATATCGGGGTTACAACCGAGAACATCTTCCCCGTCATCAAAAAGTTTCTCTACAGTGATCATGAAATCTTCCTGCGTGAGATGGTCAGCAATGCCGTCGATGCCACACAGAAGCTGAAAACGCTGGCCCAGCAGGGCGAGTACAAAGATGAGTTAGGCGACCTGACCGTACGTGTCAGTCTGGATGCCGATAAGGGTACCATTACCATCAGCGACCACGGCATCGGCATGACTGAGGAGGAGATTGACAAGTACATCAATCAGATAGCCTTCTCGGGTGTCACCGACTTCCTGGAGAAGTACAAGGACAATGCTAACAACATCATCGGCCACTTCGGACTAGGCTTCTACTCCAGCTTCATGGTCAGCAAGAAGGTGGAAATCGTCACCAAGTCGTGGAAGGAGGGCTCCAAGGCTGTCAAGTGGAGCTGCGATGGCTCGCCAGCCTACGAGATAGACGATGCTGAACGTGCTGACCACGGATCTGACATCATCCTCTATGTCGACGACGACTGCAAAGAGTTCTTGGAGAAGGAGAAGATTCAGCAGCTGCTCACCAAGTACTGCAAATTCATGGCCGTACCTGTAGCCTTCGGCAAGAAGCAGGAGTGGTCCAGCGACGAGAAAAAGATGGTCGACACCCAGGAGGACAACGTCATCAACAACGTAGAACCACTGTGGACCAAGACGCCCTCGACGCTGAAGGACGAGGACTACAAGTCGTTCTACCGCACCCTCTACCCCATGAGCGACGAGCCGCTGTTTTGGATTCACCTGAACGTCGACTACCCCTTCAACCTCACGGGTATCCTCTATTTCCCCAAAATCAAGTCAAACATCGAACTGCAGAAGAACAAGATTCAGCTCTACTGCAACCAGGTCTTCGTCACCGACCAGGTGGAGGGCATCGTCCCTGAGTTCCTCACCCTGCTGCATGGTGTCATCGACTCACCCGACATTCCTCTGAACGTCAGCCGCAGCTATCTGCAGAGCGATCGTGAGGTCAAGAAGATTTCTACCTATATCACTAAGAAGGTGGCCGACCGTCTGAAAGCTATCTTCAGCGAGAACCGCAAGGAATATGAGGAGAAGTGGGACGACCTGAAACTCTTCATCAACTACGGTATTCTCTCTGAGGAGGGCTTCTACGACCGTGCCAAGGAGTTTGCACTCTTCAAGGACACCGAGGGCAAGTACTTCACCTTCGACGAGTACAAGACGCTCATCGAAGCCAACCAGAAGGACAAGGACGACAACCTCGTCTATCTCTATGCCACTGACAAGGACGAGCAGTACTCTTACATCAAGGCCGCTCAGGACAAGGGCTACAACGTGCTGCTGCTCGATGGACAGTTGGACGTTCCCACCATCCAGACGCTGGAGCAGAAGTTCGAAAAGAGCCGCTTCACACGTGTAGATGCTGACATCATCGACCGACTCATCGTCAAGGAGGATGCCAAGAAGAGCGAGCTTAGCGAGGAGCAGTGTGACAATTTGTCAGCCGTCTTCCGCACCCAACTGCCAAAGATTGACCATACGGAGTTCATGGTGCAGGTTGACGCCCTTGGTGCCGAGGCCCGTCCCGTTGTCATCACGCAGAACGAGTGGATGCGCCGTATGAAGGAGATGAGCCGTTTCCAGGCTGGCATGAACTTTTACGGTCAGATGCCCGACTCCTTCAACCTCGTACTGAACAGCGACCACCCGTTGGTCAAGAAGGTGCTCGACGACAGCACCGCTGCCACCACCGAGGCACTGAAGCCCATCGCTGCCGAACTGAAGGGTCAGGAAGCTCGTCTGGCTGCCATCAACCAGCAGCAGTCTGGCAAGAAGTACGACGAACTGACGCAGGAGGACAAGGACATGAAGGCCGAGTGCGAGAAGGCCGTACAAGAGCAGAAGGACAAAAGACAGGCCGTCCTTGCCGACTATGCCAAGGACAATTCCATCGTCCACCAGCTCATCGACCTCGCACTGCTTCAGAACGGTATGCTGAAGGGGGAAGCCCTCGACCGTTTCCTCAAGCGCTCCGTCGACCTAATCAAGTAAAACCACAAAAGTTAGGCTGCAATAACTTATACAGCAAAAAGGGTAGTGAAATCACTACCCTTTTTTGCTTTTCAAGAATGCTAATGTATAATTCTTCGGAACTCAAACTTGACATATTGACTGTTGACATCATTTTTCCAAGTAAAATAAGAGTTGTTTCGCAAAAAAGATGTATCTTTGCACCATGAAAGTGAGTATACATACAGAGGTTTCCACGCTACCCGCCCTACCCGGCGGCAGTTACTTTCACAGCCGTGAGCTAATGGAACTCTGTTTGTGTACGCCCCACCACAAGCCATACATGACGGTGGTGACAGACGACGACGGAGAGGCTATAGCCTGTTTGTTGGCTGTTGAGCGCTATCGCTATCCGTGGATGCTGCCCATACTGCACCGTCATGTACGCATTCTAGGCGAAGGAATCTATCGCAAGGATGTTGGCGACACAACGATATCTGCCGAGGGCTATTCAAAAAATATGCTATTCTCAATGATGATTGATGCGCTGACACACAAGCTCAGCGGGCGCTCCTTATATATAGAGGTGAGCAACCTATCACAGAAGATGTTTGGCTATGCACCACTCCGAGCCACAGGTTTCTTCCCTGTACGTTGGATGAGTGTCCACAATTCGCTTCACTCCAGAACACCCGAAGAGCGCATCAGTCCACGACAGTTAGAACGTGTGACGGCAGCTATCCATCGTGGCATTACGACTCATGAGGTACGAACTGACGACGACTTCCGCAACTTCTCACGACTGATGCGACGCCACTACTGGCTGAAGGTGCGACGCTACCTGCCTGACAACTATTTTTTCCGTGGTATGATGGAAACAGGACACTGCAAATTGCTACTAACCACCTACAAGGGGAAAACTGTTGGCTGCTCCGTAGTAGTCTATTCCGAGGGTGACGCCTACCTGTGGTATTCAGCATCACGACGCAAGAGTTTTGCCACCCTCCACCCGAATGCCGTAACATATTGGAACACCATCCGCTACGTTTACAAAGACGGTTGCCAGCACATTCGTTTTATGGACGTGGGGCTACCCTTCCGCCATAACCCTTATCGCGACTTCATCCTCAGCTTTGGCGGCAAGGAAGTCAGCACACTGCGCTGGTTTCGCATCAGTTTCAGATGGGCCAACAAATTGGCATCGTGGCTGTGGAGGGAATAGTGAACAATGAAGAATTATAATAAAAAAGGATATTTTGCGTTATTATAAACAATGAACGCAAAGAAGCTACATCTTTTCACGATATTCATGCTGCTGGCTATGGGAGTCAGCGCCCAACAGTTTACGCTCTCTGGCAAGGTGAGCGACCAAGATGGCAACGCCATAGAACTTGCTACGGTGTCATGTCTTGAACAAGGTGCCGTAACGATGGCTAACCTCAAAGGCGAATACTCACTGAAGTTGCAATCGAAGGACTCGGTGGTGGTGCGTTTCTCGATGGTGGGCTACCAAACGAAGACGCGCGTGTTACGCCGTCCACGTGGCAACCAAAAGCTGCAAGTACAGTTGCAACCCATGGAGGCGCTACAGGAGGTTGTTGTGACAGAACACCGCAGGCAGACTACAGGCACCGAACAACTTGACGTTAAAAATATCCGACAGACACCCTCGACCACAGGTAATGCGGTTGAAGAATTGGTGCAACAACAGGCGGGTGTCTCCAGCCACAATGAGTTGTCGTCGCAGTATAACGTTCGTGGAGGTTCGTTTGACGAGAATTCCGTATATATCAACAACGTAGAGATATACCGTCCGCTGCTTATCCGCTCGGGACAACAAGAAGGTCTTAGTATTATCAACTCGGACATGGTGGAGAAGATTGGTTTCTCCAGCGGTGGATTTGAAGCGAAATATGGCGACAAAATGTCGAGTGCACTAGATATCCAATACCGCAAGCCCACCCGCTTTGAAGGTAACGCACAGGCATCTTTGCTAGGTGGCGGCATCTTCCTTGGCTATGCCAGCAAGCAAAAGCTAACAGCTAACGACCCTCGCAACGCCACACTCTCACAGAGAGAACAGCCAACACCAAAATTCACCATGTCGCATGGACTGCGCTATAAGACGACACGCTATCTGTTGGGCTCGCTGGAGACTAAAGGCGAATACCGACCTAACTTCCTGGACTATCAGACCTACATCACCTACCAGCCCAACGAGCGGTGGTCGTTGGATATTATCGGCAACATCTCGGAGAACCACTACAACTTCCAACCCACGGACCGCGAGACCTCGTTTGGTACGATGCAGAACGTAAGAACCTTTAAGGTGTACTTCGACGGAGAAGAGCGCGACATTTTCCGCACGCTCTTCGCCACAGCCCGACTGACACGCCACTTCGGCAAGAATAGCAAGGTCAGTTTGCTGTATTCGGTTTTCCACACCAAAGAACAGGAGACGTACGACATTCAAGGACAATACTGGCTGGACGACGCACAAACACAGGAGCAGCTGGGCGTAGGCACCTACATGGAACATGCCCGCAACTACCTGACAGCCAACGTGCAAAGTCTAAAACTGATAGCAAACCACCAAACGGGACGTCACGACCTGGAGGCAGGAATGACCATCAAATGGGAAAAGATAGAGGAACAGGCTCGAGAATACGAGATGCGCGACAGCAGCGGCTACTCCATCCCCCACTCTGCTGACCGTCTGGACATGATCTACTCGCTGGCATCTAAGAACGACATGAGGTCTACGCGCATAGAAGGCTACATACAAGACACCTATCGTTTTCAGACGGGTGGCGAGAAACCTTGGTATCTGACACTGAACTATGGTCTGCGAATGGCCAACTGGAGCTATAACAAGGAGACCATCGTTTCACCACGCGTCTCTTTGGCTGCCATCCCGTCATGGAACGAGAATATGACGTTCCGACTAGCTGCAGGACTCTATTATCAGGCACCATTCTATAAGGAGCTACGCGACACGTCGACCATCAACGGACAGACCATAGTCACGCTGAACAAGAAAATCAAGAGTCAACGTTCCATCCATTTGGTTGGCGCCTTCGACTACCGCTTCCGTATGATGGAGCGTCCCTTCCGCTTCACGGCAGAAGCCTACTATAAACTGATGAATAACCTTGTTCCCTACAACGTTCAGAATATGAAGGTGGTGTACTATGGCGAGAACAAAGCCAGCGGATATGCAGCAGGACTGGACCTGAAGCTGTATGGTGAATTTGTGCCCGGCACCGACTCATGGATTACCTTCTCCGTGATG
>Ga0247611_10006537_pt1 | contig 14925 bp, 24 predicted proteins | sample 177DNAGHGhighgp2_FD_192422 | JGI IMG/M metagenome (GOLD analysis project Ga0247611, IMG submission 192422) | Sheep rumen microbial communities from Palmerston North, Manawatu-Wanganui, New Zealand - 1770 DNA GHGhigh gp2 | ecosystem: Host-associated > Mammals > Digestive system > Stomach > Rumen...
TGTTTTATAGGGAAAGATTTATGATATTGGATTATCATTGTATACCATCCATCCTAGTCATCAACTAACATTTTTCTATAATCCTTTTCCATAGTCATTTATCTGTGTAATTTTCAATAAAATTAAATAAAATCGATTTACAGTTATTGTCTAAATATGTCCAAAATCTATCTGGATGTTTTTTTGAACGGTCCATCCATACAGTATAAAACATATACTCATAGTTATATTGTGTTCCTTCAAAAATCTGCTTACATATACGAAGATTAAAATATGTAAACATAAATGTCAAATACTTATTGATTGATTCCATATTGCATTATAAATTATGCGATTTATATATAAATTTATATTAAAAGTCTAATAAAAATAAAGGTTGTTAATATGCTTAACAACCTTTAACATTAATAATCACTAAGTATATCGCTATTATCAGCTGGGACAACTACAATATAAACAAATCGTGATATGTTATTTGACTATTCTGGATCTTCGATAAAGTCATACCGTATTACTTTATATGGAGTAAGAGCGGTCATATCAGTATTTGGTGCCCATATTATAGAACCTTTATCTGGAAGCACTGAATTATGGAATTCACAAATCTGTGAAATCTACGGAACACTATCCTCGATATCATCATACATATACATTATCACTATAGCTGACACCGGTAAAGAATCTTGTTCTTTCTATGCTTCTTCAATAATCTCTTTTTCTATTTTTTCTTCTTTCTCAATTTCTGTTTTTTTAGAAAAAATATTTCTTATAAACTTGAACATAATTATTGGATGATTTTGAACAATTCAGCCTGCTTAGTCTGATCTTCAATAAGCTCCATTAATGGTCTAGCATGTTTAAACTCTATGTTAGCGATAAATGATATAATCTTATCCATTTCAGAAACTGCAATTCTGTTTTGTTTACTTTCAACATATTTTACAAGGTCGATAAGCTTAATACTGTCACCTGTACTATTTCTCAAGATACTAGCATACGGCATATGTCCTGTAACCTAGCTAAATAAACTCATGAATTTATTTGTACAGGCGATAAACTTTTCATACTCTTTTGTCTCTGGTAATGGCATATCGCTATCATCATCCATGACAATATCATTCGGTTCAATAGTAGCGAACTCATCATTGTTTGAAACAGTTACATCAGTTTCATTAATTTCGTCTTTCTTATTAGTTTCCATTTATTTAATTAATTATATTTTTGGCATATTTTTACTAAAATCCGGAATATTGAAATTGCCATTGGAGAAATTAGAGCTTTGGTTAAACTGTTTATTGATATTGTCAAAATTAAAGTTTCGTTGCATTTGCCCCATTTGTTGATCTATCTTAGCATTCTCTTTCTTATTCCGTTTCTCTTGTTCTTTCATATTTTCTTGATATACTTCAAGTAACTTAAGAATTTCAAAAAACGGCATCTCATTCATATCAGCATAAGATATATTTAACTCTTTGGAGAGGATGTATAAGATATTGACGATTTCATCATATGGTAATTTAAACATCCTATGAATACCGTCAATATCTGTAGCACTCCAATATAATCCATAAGCATCTTTTCCGGATAAATGATTATAATTCCATTGATTATAAACCAAGCTCGGCATCCAAATCGATGTTGAATATTGATTTGATACCTCCTTGAAAGTTCAGCGGAGTCTCCTCCTCTGCTCCGTTTTCATCAACATATTTCATTTTTGCTTCAATTGCTTCTTGCATAATACTCTTAACCTTTGATACCAATGACCACTCATATACTCCCCAATCCAAAGAATCACGGATAAAATCAGCATATGTATTATCATTCAATCCACGGTAATCATTAATAAGTATTGGTGCTACAGTGATGAAGTCTTTATCAAACTATTCCTGACGGTCACGTTTACGGATAAGATAATCTTTTAACCATTTATTTACACCAACTGATGGGAAATAAAAATTGATTTTTCCTACTCGTGGATTTTTAACAGGAAATGTAAAACATCTCTTCTCTTCATTATAGTACTTATACATCTTTTCATTAAGTTTAATGAAATCAATGTTATCTTTATGTACTGTAACAGTTTGATGCTCAGAAACTTTAATCTTTAATTCATTATTACCTTCTGTGAAAGTAAAGTCTCTAATAGCTAAGATTGTATAGATACGATCGACTTCCTTGAGATCTTTCCATGAAGCATTACCATTTGGAAATGTTATCTTCATGCATCTTTCAAGAATGTAATTAAGTGCATTATCAATTTCTTCTAATGAGTTTTCATCCGTCATTGACCAGTGACGAATATCGCCGCCTGATGCTGCTCTAATAAACAATCTTGCACCTTCAGGGTAAAACAATCCTTGTGATGGAAGACTGGACATCGGGATTTCTACAAAACCAAGTCCACTGTTCTATAACTCCGATTTAAGTTCTTCTTCACGAAGTTTATGTGCCTCTTTCATACTAGGTCTGTTCATACTTTCTCTAACCTATTCTGCAAACTTTTCTTGCATCGTCTTTGCAGGTTCTTCAATAGTTTCTGATGCAGTTGCCTAGTCATCCTATTTACTCATTTTCTTAACTTTACTAGCTGGACCATTTTCTTCTGGCTATGGTATTTTCATACCTTGCTCAGCTAAATGCTTTGCTCCTTCTTCAGTTTTCGCATATTCTGCGAGTACGTCTTCAATAGTGTGTTTTTTCTATTCTGCCATAATTTTTATAGCCTAAATTTTTTATTTTAATTTTTACAAATTTATGTTAAATTTGTCTGTTTTCATTTTATGAATAATATGCAACTTTTCCCTCATATAAAGTGGATTCAGTCATATCTTTATTTTCTGTGTCAGTCATAATAGCGAAATATCTCTAAGTAACAGGAACTTTCATAATCTGTCTAACCTATTCTTCTGTTATATGGAAAACAAGCTGACCAATACCTAAATTAAGACTACCACTATCAGTATTAGGCATAATTTGTATTTTTGTTCCATTAAGTGTAGGGAATACAAGTTTATATTTGTAAGGACCTGTTAAATCAAACGGAATTCTAATATTATCTGCATTAAGTGTATACAATCTAAACATATAATTATGTGTAGTATGCTTTAAGAATAATGTCATCTACCCTTGTGTATATAAACCTGTTCCACCCATATCTTTTATAACAAGATTCGTTGCATCATAATAACTGCGAATTATCTTATCAGTAGATTGTGTAACCGTTGTTTTTGGCTGAATATCGTTTTTTACAATTCTGTTAACAATCTTAAATGACTTAATTGGCTGTAAATTTACATTAGGTCTAGTATTTCCTTGTATTATATTTTCAGGCTTCAATAATAATGTAGCTCTTCTAATAGCTTCAACATTATTCATCCTGTTAATTAACCTACATGTATATTCAAGCTAAACTCCTTTTAATGTTAGATTAATTCGTTTTTGTGATCTTGGTGTATATGTACTTCTCCAAAATGGTCCTGCAATATCAGGGTTCTATACTCCATAATCTATTATATTCGCAAAATGCTGATGAATATAATCTGTATCAGTTTCTTGGGCTTGACCATTTAATATAGTTCTAATATATTCATATGTTACATCAAGCTCATTATAAATTATCCATTTATATGCTTCATCACCGTATTCTTCATAAAAAGTTTGTGAGTTTTCCATTTGATCCATAAATGCTTCAGTAATCATAGGAATTGCTCCTGTTTCTATCTATTTCATAATATTGTAATCAAGCTCTACTGCATCAGCACCAACACCAAATACCGGGTAATATACAACCTCTTTAGCAATATCATCAAAGATTAGTCTAACATTAAATAAATCAGAGTTACTATTATATTTCATAGAAATCTGGTTTATCGGATCCTATATGAATGTTTCTACAATATAATCGTCTCCAGTTACTTGCTATGCATTTTCCTCTTTTACTGTTGCGAAATTTATAATCACATTTGGATCATTCATAACTGTAGGTGTTAAATATCGTTCTTCTACAGTCTATGCAGGAATAGCATATTTAGGTAATATTTCATATTTCCCTTTATCATAATATTCATTTAGTTTCTCGTCACTAAATCTCGGGAATTTATATTTTTCATCACCTATCTAATACCAGATATATGCTTCTTGTCCACTTTCAGGTTTTATATATTCGCTTACATGTTCTTCATCATTACAATATGTACATCCGTATATGCTCTATGTTGCGAAATTAATATTCTATAACTGCATATAATATGCTGATGGAACTTTAAATTCAATATACCTATCATAAAAAGATCCGTTTTGGTATATTGGAGTTTTATGCCATTCAACATTATATATAATCTTTTCTTTAGGAAAGAAAATATCAAGCATAGTTAATTCAACCCTATCCTATGTTAACGGTTCAAGCTCTTTTTCATTAATATCTTTAATGGTTTCAAATACAGGGTTTCCGTCGCTATCCGTCATATACCTATTTCTTGACCCAATCTTTTGTATAGGCTTTAATACTTTTCCAGTCGTCTTAACCTATAATGTAAAGCCTGCAAGAGTATCTAACTAAAAACCGTAAATAAAATGTACACGAATCTTATCATAATATATAGATGTTTCTTTTGGTTCCAGAGAACAGTGCTATACAAATCCTTTTTCTGGATTAAGTGACTCTTCTATTAATGTTTTATAGTTATTATAGTATTCAGGATTATCTTCATTCGGTGCACCGTATAAAAGGAAATATGTATATTCCGAATCTGACTTATCTCCGAACTTAATAAAATTAAATGGATCCGTGGGCTTATATTGTGTTACAGGTAGAGGATCTTGAGGAATATCAATATAATAAATTTTTCCATCCAAACCCTCATATATGTAGTAATTAGATCGTTCAGTCTATAATGTTTCTGTTTTTGTATAGTCTGGGTTATAGTAATCAGATATGTATTCAATCATCATCTGATTAGTCACTTTATAATACTTAGATAATCTAGCCATTTAAATATAGTTGTTTAAATATTTTCTTATTTATTAATTAAAAATTTATTAATCCATATCCAATACCTACACCGAATGTTGGTCTTAACTTACCATCTGCAGTTATACCATAAGTAACCTAAGGCCCAATGTGCCATCGTTTCTGTTTATAAAACTTTTTCAGCACACTGCTCTTAGTAGGATCAAATACAACACCATCCATATTAGTTATATTAATATATGGATTATCTGTCCTTGCAATTAGTTTAAACCTATTATTTTTCTTATCATCTATAATATCCATAGTGATTTCAGTATCAAGCTATAGGTTGTATATATTTGTGTTAAATGAAGAAAAATCATTCTTAACTTTTGTTAACCCATTCAAACTGAAATAGTTATTTGGTTCTAAATAATGCCAATGTAAATCATAAATCGAATCTTTCTATATAATAGTGTCTGCCTATGTATATATAGTATCAACATAAACCTTAACTTTTGTTTTTGTTATTACAATAGGATTATCTTTCAACTTCTTTAATTCCTCAGCAAGTTGAGTATTTTGTTTCTTTAATTGATTTTTATCTTGCACATAAACATTAACTGATGCATAAGCTTCTTTTAGTTTATTCTTATATACATCAAGCGAATCAGTTTTATAAACAATAGTAGGTGTTAATGATTTATGATAATAATGCCTGTATTCAAAGTAAAAACTTAAACATAGTATTGTTAGAGCTATTAAAAGCCAATCTTTCAATGATAGTTTACCAAGTAAAGCCTTTACTCGTATTAGATTTTTATTTGCCATTACTTATAAATATATTTTTGTTAAAATATTTATTTATAAAAACACCCGTATTGAAATTTATACGGGTGTTTTTTACAAAAATATATTATAGTAATCATGAAAAATTATTCAGTTGCATAGTTATCAAAATATCCTGATATCCAGATAACTGGTGTTCCTTTATCTCCAGAACCAGATGTTAAGTCTGCAAGTGAACCCACTAAATCACAATATCTTCGTGGGGTCGTACCTTGTGATAACATATTACCAGTTAAATCTGTATCTTTATTTTTAATAAACTCTTTTATCTCTTCCGTTGTGGCATTTTTATTATCTGCTATATATTTGATTTTTAACTCATTAGGAGTACCTTTTAATCCGTCAGTATAATAAGGAGATACAACAGGATCAGCGAATTCCCAAATTCCACCGATTGGATCCTTAAAGCACCCGTCTCCATAAACCATTACTTCAACAGATACATTATAATTTGTTTTGATATAACTTCTTACTGAATCACAAATTTTCTTACATGCATCATGTCTTGGGAACAGTTTTAGTTTTTCTTCTGTTGCTTTATTTGAACCAAGCAATCCATAATTTTCATTATATCCGTGTTCACTTGAAGGAGATGAACATATATCAGCTAATGTATAGATAGGTACATTTGAGTCAGCTGGTGTAAAATCATTTGTCATCTGATATAAATCGCTCTCATCAAAATGACATTTGCAATATATAATATTTTTATATGTTTTCTGTTTATCAAAAATGACTTTACAATGTTCAGCTTCAATAATATCTTTATAAAACTCTTCAATGTTTATAGATGTAAATGGATTAACTTTATCGTTACCGACTTCATCTTTTTCATCGTCAAGTAATAAGTAAATCTTCTTTGCTGCCCTAGCAATACCTTTCAGAATAAGTGAAAATCTATTTCGTGAATAAATTGGATACAATACAGATACAGTTGGTTTTTCACCAAACTTATCAATGATATCATTTGCGATATCATCAACCGTTACATAGTTTTCTTCAGATCTAGCTATCAATGCTTCAGTTATACATATGATATCCTTATCTTTAAATGTCGTGCTGCATTCGTGAGATGCTTCATCCAAACATCTTACAATTATCTTATCAAGATTTTTTTCTCCTGACTAAACAATAGGCAAACGAATTCCACGACTAACAGTTCCTATAAATCTTCCCATTAAATTAAAATTATTTTTATAATTTTATTATGTTATACAAATAAAGTTTTTATAATAAATAATAAAACATACTTATATATGAAAAAACTTATTAACCGCTTAGTTCTTGAATATAGTAAATTCTTAGATGTTTTAGACACAGATGATAATGAAGTATTATTATATCATGACATAATAAGTAATCGTATTTATAAACCTACAGAAAATAGTGAACTTAAAGAGCTTGTAAAAAATTTATTAGATGCTCATTATAAAAACCTTAATTGTATTGATGTATCTAAGGTAACTGATTTTTCAAATGTATTTAATAAATTGGATCTTAGCGATGTTGATATAAGTGAATGGGATGTACGGCAAGGAAAAAACTTTTAGTCCATGTTTTCCGAGTGTAAAACATTTAATTGTGATATAAGTAACTGGAGTTTAGATTCTGTAGAAAATGCATCACATATGTTTAAAAACTGTGAAATGTTAACATATACACCAAAGCTACCAAAAACAAAATTATCTGACTATTGTTATATAAGTATGTTTGAAGGTTGTACATCATTAACTAAAGCACCAGAACTTCCTGCCACCGAGCTAGCAAATTACTGTTATTCGTATATGTTTAATGGTTGTACTTCTCTAGTTGAAGCTCCTGTGCTACCGGCTACTGAACTGACAATACATTGTTATTCGTATATGTTTGATTGTTGTACATCATTAACTAAAGCACCAGAACTTCCGGCAACTGAACTAGCAAACTACTGTTATTATTGTATGTTTAGTGGTTGCACTTCTTTAATAAATGCACCAGAACTTCCTGCTACTGAATTAGCAGACAGTTGTTATTATTGTATGTTTTGGGGTTGTACATCATTAACTGAACCTCCAGAACTTCCGGCTATTAAGTTAACGGCATATTGTTATAAAAGTATGTTTTAGGGTTGTACATCATTAATAAAAACACCAGAACTTCCAGCTACAAAATTAGCTTCTGAATGTTATTCTCATATGTTTTGCGATTGTAAATCAATAACAAAATTTCCGGAATTACCAGCAACTAAACCTCTACCTTATTGCTGTTACTTAAATATATTTTGCGGCTGTAAACATTTAACCACTAAATATAGAAGTTATTTACTTAGCTTACATTGTATTGATAAGATGTGGTAACATTATATTTAGATGAGCATTCCAAATAAAATTAATAATATTAATTTTGATGATGATTAATAAAAAACAACTATATGAATCTATTATTAAAAGAATAAGTAAATAGATTAAACAAATACTAAACGAAGAATAGAGAAAAACTTTATACGATGAGTCTGGAGAAATCAGCGACGATGAACTATTAGATTTGTATAATTCCCCATAGCTTTATAATATAAAAATTCCTTTACTTGGTATATTAGGATATTTTCATTATAGATACTTACATGATGTAACTACTATAATACCTGAACGAGATAATGAAGTAGAATTAACTATAAACAATAAGTATGTAACTATAACATCCATTGTTTATGAAAATAATAAATATAAGTTTAATTATATAGATAAGTATAACCATAAAGGAACCGTAACATATTATTGTGATTTCAACGATGATAGAGAAATAATACAAATGTTTATATCTTATATTGTAGACAATTCTGATGAAACTAGTACTCACTTAAATAAAATTGTTGATAAGATATATGATATATTCTATTACTAATAGTATAATGGTGTGGATATCAGTTTATCCGCACCATTATAAATAATAAAACTATTTTTAGTATTAAAGATATAAGTTAATATGACAGCGAAAAAGAAAACAATAGAAGAGAAATATAAAGAACTTAATGAATTAGATCATATACTACTAAGACCGTCAATGTGGGTTGGCTCTGTGAAAGAAGAAGTGTCACAGTTTTTTGTATATGATCCATATGAAGATAAAATGGCATTAGAAGAAATAACTTACATCCCTGCAATGCTTAAAATCGTGGATGAAGTTATTTCTAATTCTTGCGACGAATTCCGTAGACCAACAAATCTTGGTCTTAATAAATTATCAGTCACTATCAATAAGGATGATCTGTCTATTATCGTTTATGATAATGGCGGAATTCCTATTGTCAAACATAAAGTCGGTAAATGTTATCTACCTGAATTTATTTTTGGTAGATTAAGAACTTCATCTAATTACGACGATACTGAAGACCGTCAAGTTGTTGGTACGAATGGTGTCGGATCATCATTATCGAATGTATTCAGTAAAAAGTTTATTATTGAATCTGCAGATAAAAAGAATAAGTTTCACCGCTCATGGTCAAACAACATGAAAAAACTTAATAATGATTTAGAGATAACTAAAACAAAAGACCATTATACGAAAACACATTTCTACATTGATTTTGATCGATTTGATACAGATAACAAATATTTCACAGACGATTTTATAAAGATAATAGAAAAACGGTGCATTGATTCAGCAGCAGCTAATATAGGTTTAGCTGTTGAATTTATTGTTATCGAAAATAAGAAAAAAGTTATAACAAACAAATGGAAATTTAAATCATTTCAAGAGTATATTGAACTATACTCAAACTTTGTTGACCTTGATGAAATGATTTCATTTTCTGATAAAGAGAAATCTGTCTATATATTTCCGGATAACGGAATTAATGTAGGGTTTGTTAATGGTGCAGAATGCTCGAAAGGAACTCATATAAAGGCCATACGGACTCCGATTAATGCTGCGATAGCAGAATATATATCTACAAAGAAAAAACTCTCTGTGACCGCGAAAATGGTCGATAATAAGTATTCGCTTTTTATCAATATATCTGTAACTAATCCTATATACTCAGATCAGCTTAAACATGAACTAACTACACCCGCTTCAGATTTCAGTCAAGCAAAAGGATATGAGTTTAGTATTCCGGCATCATTTATTAAGAATTTAACAAAATCAGAAATAGTTAATATTGTTATTGACTGGTATAAACAAAAACAAGATGTAGAAGACCAGAAAACAATTCGCAAACTTAATAAACAAGCAAAAACAAAAATTCGCAATAATGATAAATTCATTGATGCGAATTCTAAAAAAGCATCTGAAAAACAATTATGGATTTTTGAAGGAGATTCAGCACGAGCTGGTTTTAGGATGGCAAGAGATCCAAGAACACAAGCAGCATATCTGTTAAGAGGTGTTATTCTTAATACATCTGCATTATCTCCATCAAAAATAATGGAAAATAAAGAACTGTCAGATATTGTAACTATATTAGGTTTACAATGGGGAACAAAGACAGATGTTAGTAAACTTAACTTTGGAAAGATTGTTATTGCAACAGATGCTGACTTTGATGGATCTCATATTTGTGGATTACTAATTAATTTCTTTAATATATGGCCAGAACTGTTTGAGAATAATATTATCTGTAGAAGTATCACCCCAATTATTATAGCAACAAAAGGAACAGATGTGCAAAATTTTTATACATTAGAAGAATTCAAAAAGAAAGAGAAATCATTAAAAGGATATAAAATTAAATATGCTAAAGGTTTAGGATCATTGTCTAACAGTGAATATAAAACTATGATGCAAAAACCTGTATTTAATTACTATAAAAAGGATGAACTCGCTGATATGAATCTTCGTTTATGGTTTAATAAGAATATTGCTAAAGAACGAAAAAATGCAATGAAGGGGTTAGTTTAACAGGCAAGGTTTGTTTTTTCTTTGATACATTATAATATAAATTAAGAATGGTGAGATTCAGTCTCACCATTCTTAATTATAATAGCTTAAATTAGTTTATTTTAAGTTTTCTTGTTTCTTCAAGCTCGTTACCTGCAACTGCATTCAAGATAACTTCAGGTAATGTTAATGGCGAACCATAAACGGCAATTTGTGTCATAATGTTCGCTTTAATCTGACCATTCTTATCTCCAGTTGCTTTTGCTTTATCAAACTGGCTCTTAGCTAACATTTGTTTATCCATTCCGCTAAGAACTGCATATTTTGCATCTTTCAATACTGCAGTTTCTGACTGTGGACTTGTTAAGTCATGAATCATTGTAAGTGCACGAGATGCATAACCACCGGAGGTAGTTTGTAAGGTAACTTTCGATACCCATAATGCAAAGTTAACAAGTTTCTTACCAACCTTTGTATTCAAAGAGTTAATTGCGGCTCTAAGTATATCTGGCTTATCAAGAATATTATCTGGAATTACTAATTGACTGTAATCCTTATTTATAACTCTGATAGTCAATTGTTTCTGTAATTTCTTAGCTTCTTTAATAACATCAGCATCTGACATTCCTGCAGTAATATCTTTACTCATTGCTACAACATCGTCATTAGCATCTTTTACAATATCGCCTGGATAATTGCTAAATACCTTATCAAGTACCTGATAAACGATTGTTGGTGATTGTTTCCACTTAGAATATTTTGTTGAATTGAAGTCAACATTACCTTCAAGGTTTGCAGGAACTTTATCATCATCGTCCTTATATTCACCTTCTGGCATTTCGTGTGTATTCCAAATAGAATTCATAACTTTAGATGTAAATACTCTATCATACTCAAGATATGATCTCCAACTTTGGATTAATGGGGTTTTTGAATTTTCATAACCATGACGAATATCATCACCAATCTATGAACGGATTTTCTCAATGAACCAAGTCATTAACATGTTATATCTGGTATATTTACCTCTTGTCTTGGTAGGATTGAGCCTATCTTCGCCACCTTTCTTTCTTACCCACTTATCCCAGTCTTCTGCAGATATATCCATATTAAGTGCATCAACTAAAACATCTGGAGCAATACCTCCATAATATTCTAATGCAGTTGCTGGTTCAAATCCATCTGGAACATTTGTATTATCAACATCAACTTGTACCTTAGATTTATCAATTAATGTCTTGATATAATCATCAGCATCCATATGCTGTAAATTTTTCTTAAACAGTCGACCTAATTCAAGTCTATATTGATCTGACCATCGTTTCCAGTCACGAGGAGTTACAACTCGTCTTGAATATTTCAGTTTATCTAATACGTCTTGTACAGCACCTGTAGCTTCATCGTAATCGCCAACAGTATGAGCTAATTTAGCAGCTTTTGCATCGTCACCAAGAACATCATCATAACCGCCATTAACAACAGTTGGATACCAAACACTATCATCCATAGCTTCAATAAAGTCTACGATAAATGGCTCAACATTTGCAAATCCTGTTGTTTGATTAATTTTTCTTGCCCATTTAATCCAATCGTGTCTGTCAGGCACGAATAACATATGGATAAAACGGTCATCTGCAGCAGCTGGCAACCAATATCTTTCATCGTCTGTATCAGCTTTACTGTCATCGACAGATCTATTAGCTGCATATACGAAGCTCCAACCAGAAGCAACAACATAGTTGTCACCGAATCTTCTATCAGAACCAAGGTTAAACATGGTATCATGCACAGCAGGAGAACAACGAGTAAACTCATCAAAGAATACAATACCACCGCTATATGGTTTACCACTTTTACTAACCGGTTTACGAGCTAAGAATGAACATGTATTAAAGAAATTATCCATTACTTCCAATGCATCTGGATCTGGAACATATTCATAAACTGGTAACCAAGATTTTGCAGTATCAGTAAATTTATGTAAAACAATAACAGTTGGATCATGATCATTATCTGCATAATCAGCTTTAACTGAATCATTTGCATACTCAAATGTATCGGATGTATCATGAGGTAACGTCCAGTTTTCTTTTGTCATACCAGAACACTGAATAACTTGAACATGTAACTCGATATCATCAGTCTCTCTTAATATATCTGCAACCTAAAACATAATAGATGTTTTACCAATACCAGGAGCTCCCCAAATAATAGGAATTTTAGTATATGAAGTACCACCAATACCTGCTGCCATTTGGTCTTGTATAGCTTCCAAGCAAACTGTAGCGATAGTATCTATATTACCGTAAGCACCATATTGGTTAATAGGTACTTTAGATTTTTTACTATTACCGCCAAACTGTATATTATTAAAGTCATAAACAACTGCTTCATTAACAGAATTTTTCATAGCTTCTGTTAAAGCTTGATCAACTGGTCTATAGTATTTCTTATTAACATAGCTTATAGACTCAGCAATAGTTTTATCAGTTGTACCTGCTTCTTTAATAACTCTACCCCAATATCTATTGATTTCATCAATGTCACGATTCATGGATTCCGCAAAAGTCTATTCTAGTGACATAGAAGGTAAACCTAAATTTGACGCAACTTCTGGAGCTAACGATAAAGATACACCTCTAAACTTACGGCTATTTAAAGCAATATTACCAATATTACGATCAGATCCTGGGAACATTTCATGTGTTTTTTCATCAATAAGAACAAAAAGACCTTTAATCTTACTAGTAATATAGTTAGCAATTTTTTTACCAAACTACTTTATTGTATCAAGTAATCCTTCATTGATAAGTACAGAATCAAGAGGAATATTACGTCTAACTCCTCTGCCCTAAAAACTCATCGTACATGTATCATTGGATTCATTAATACTTAGAAGAGTACCGTTCAATTGGTACTATTTTCCTCGAACATTACGGACTAAAGTAGCCGGTATATTAATGTTTCTTCTTACCATATTTGATTATACATTTTTTATTTTATTTATTTATTCATTTAATTATTAGTCGTATTTTGAAAACTATAATAATCTATACATGGTGAAAATTCTTTAAATTTTACATCAACTTTATCTAATAAGTTACAACCTTCTAAAAAACATGACATATTCCTAAACGGAAGAGTGCTATTTATAATTTTTGAATTGTGATATATTATTAGCTTCGCTTTTAATTCATTTAAAACATAATCTATAAAATCCATCATTACTTTTTCATTTTCAACGTCACAAGCAAAATAAACATCTTTTATTTCAGGATTAAACTCTATTCGTTTTAATAAATCTAAGTCTTTTGATGTCAAATAATATTTTTCATATGATTCATTATTATATACAATAGGGCTATGCAATATAATATCCATGCTACTTGTATATAATCCGTCACCAATTAAATCTTCTACAAATTTTTTATCTAATTCTACAGATTCTATAAAACATGGTGTTTCTTGTAACATAGATATTGGAAAATATATATCAGTCCAACCGCATAAAAGTTTAATTTTTGGTTTAGATTCTATTTTTTCTACATTATGAAAAATTGAATTTCCGAATTGTTCCCGCTCAGAAACTTTATCAAAAATACTATACCATTCTTCAAAACGTTTAGATGTATTGTCAATACATATATCTAACTCTAATGAGTTATCGTCTTCATTAAATATATCGTCAAAAACCATATAGCTACTATATATTTTAATTATGAATAATAAGACCGTTTGGCATCAACATATAATATGCTGTATACTCAAAACTTTCAAGCATAACTTTTTCGTCTTTTAATACTTTAGATTTTAAAAAATCAACACCAAAATAATCTTTAGGTTCATCAAATTCTCTTTTTTCTACTTTAGCAATTGTTCGGATTAAAATCCTTTGAGAATGTGTTAAATCTTTATCTAACAATGAATCATCATATTGAGAATCTTCAAATATTAATTCATCACCAGTCTGTAAAAGATATGCAGGTACATTTTCAATTTTATCATTACGACGAACAGGAAATTTATGTTCAGGTGTAACTCGTATTACATCTTCCCATTCGTTTTCTGAAAATGTAATAGGAACACAATATACATCAATTTCTTGTATAGCCGAACATTGTTTAATAACAGCATCTTCCCATAAACCTAAACATAATCCTTTTTCTAAATCAATAAACTCTTGATAAACTTGAATAGGTTTTTCTCTATATTTCTCCCAAATATTCTTTATCGAATCATAGTAAAACTTTTTTTCATCATCTTTATCA
>Ga0247611_10006539_pt1 | contig 14923 bp, 11 predicted proteins | sample 177DNAGHGhighgp2_FD_192422 | JGI IMG/M metagenome (GOLD analysis project Ga0247611, IMG submission 192422) | Sheep rumen microbial communities from Palmerston North, Manawatu-Wanganui, New Zealand - 1770 DNA GHGhigh gp2 | ecosystem: Host-associated > Mammals > Digestive system > Stomach > Rumen...
AATTTACTTCAAATGTGATTTTTTTTGCATTGCTTAAATCAAATCAGAAATATTTATAACTTCTTCCCCGTGGGTCAGCAGATGTTGTATATATTCCATTACTGTCACAAGCCCGATTACCATATTTCAACACCCAACCATCATTTTGTAGGTTGGTCGTACTATTACCTCTATAATCTACGGAGTATTCTAATGGTTGTACATCTCATCCTATATAAGCATTCTTTAATTCGTGTTCATATGATACCATCTTAACTTATTCAATATAAAGATTTTGTGCTATTAAAATAGTTCTGGATTTCTGATAAAGTTTCTAATTTGTTTTCTAATATGAATTCTCAAATATAACAAGCAACTAATTGTCCAGTTGCTCAACTATATGACCAATTTCATCATAATGAAATATTCGTACCTGTAGAACTTCATCATCTTATTGTGGCTCAACTCCAAGTTCAAATTTGAACTGCATTTTTATATAAAACAACATTTCATCAATTTATTGTAACTGTATATAAAGCAAAATTTGATGTATCTTGAGTTATAGCAACATTTGTATTACTAGCTCGTGATGAAGAACTTGGTCAATAAATAATATACCATTTCGAAGTTCAATTATCTCTTTGCCATTTTGCTCACCATCTATCAGTAGTAGAAGAACTATTTTGATTTCTTCACATCCAACCAGAAAAAGATGCTTCTCAAGTATTAGATTTTGCTTTGAACCAACAATGCATAGTAAATGTAGTACTACTATTTGCTTCATTAAAAGATGCAGAATATATTAGATTAGACCCACTAAAATCTGCAACCTTAATTCAGCTAGATAATGTTTCGTACTGAGCTGTCCCATACCAATTCATAGTATGATTATATTTACTATGGTCGCTTATTTCTCAGTTATTAGTTATATAGAATAGAGTGTTATCTCAAGGTAGCCATTTACTACTATAAATATAAACATTCATTATAATATATTCTATTATTAATAAAATTATTTTTTATTATTCATCCATTCATTCTTAAGCCATTCCAAATCAGATTGTATACGAGCTAGGATTACTCATAATTCTAGGCTTTCTATTTTAGCAACTCTTTCATCTACATTCCTACATTTTAATTCCATTTCTTTTTTGAATTCTGCTATTTTATATGTATAATGGATGATGGCACCAATTAGAGCAATGAATGTTCATACACTCATTACTATTGGTAAATCTTGTGATAGTTCAAACATTGTTATTTTTCTATATTAAAATCTTCTCTCATTTCCTTCGCTAATAAAGCGAATTTTTCTTGATATTTTTCTGGCATAAACTTGTAATTGTATGATAACATATCAACTACAGATGTTGCAGATTTTATAGTATTATCATTAATTATAGGTTTAGAATCTTCATATTCTTCTCTTAATTTTTTAGCATAATCAGCAGAAATTTTTTGAGCCCATTCAGGTAAATCTCATCGTGTGGTCGTCAATGTAGCAATCACTGCATCAACAGCTTTTTGTTCTGCTATTCTTTCCTTCTCTTCCTCTGCTGTATCAATCATAGCTGATTCTGGTAATATCAGATACACATAAGCATACACTCACTTGTTAATGTATTTTCATAAGTCTTCTATAAAAAAATTTGTACCTATTTGTTCAAAGTAATTGTCTTGGCTTCACCATTGTGCATTACCTTGTGTAGCTCATCAAGTAGCCACAGTGATATATTGTGGTCATTTAAGATTAAGTCTATGTCATAATGTTTTTTGGTATTCATCAGCTTCTTTATCAACATAACCATAGATTTGGTCTCAAGCCCATTGGATGGTTTTTGTATAACCAACCATATGTCATTTATCTAATGCTTCTTTAACTAATGGTGAGTTCCATAATAGTCTTAGGTAAAACACCTTCTCTTTATCAAACTTCTTATATCAGATTTCATTCCACCATTTAGTTACATAACTAACAGCTGTAGGTGTTCACCAACCATTCCCTATTTCATATCAACCTTTCTTAACACAATAGTCTATAATGTTTAATCATATACTATTCTCTTCTTCTCTTGTTAAGTCTAATCAGAATAATCTAATCAATTGGCTCCAAGCTCAGAAGATAGTACAAGCTGATTTACTTTTATCATTCATACCTTGATTAATCTTTGGTCGGACATTATGTTCTATTGTAGGAATATCATATACAACACCTTCACCAAATGCATATTCATCATCATAGCTATAATCATAAGCAGCATTAATTTCTTCATTAGGGAGCTTTTTTTCTTCTGAAACCATAGGTACTTTCGTTGTAAAAAATAAAATAAGAAGTATAAATTTCTCTGATAGTATAATTCTTAATCTATAAATAATTTAGTATCAAAACAATTAATATAACACTAGAAAAGAATATTATTTTGAATAAGAATATATCTATTTTAATTATTCATATTATTAGTAATATAGCTAACAATATTAGTAATAAAGTTTTCATATACTGTCAAATAATAAATAAAGCATTCTCTTGATTTTTTTAGAAAAACTATTATATAGCTTCTTTAGCTGTCAAATATTAAGTTTTTTATTTTTTTATCATTATATAATGAAAGGTTACGTACGAACTTTTATTATCATAGTTGCTATCATACTATGATTCAACGCTTGGTTTGTTGTTGAACCAGGTTACAATGGTTTTACTGTTACATTAGGTAAAGTAAATCCTACAGTGTATTCAGATTGATTGCACTTTAAAACTCCTTTTATCACTAAGTCTGTTAAGTACAACATTCAGACACAAAAGCTAGACGCTGTAGCTGATGCTTCTTCTAAAGACTTACAGAGTGTATCAGCATCTATAGTGGTTAACTATAAATTCTTAGAGAAGGAAGTTGTTAACCTATACAAGAATGTAGGTAGAGAAGAAAAGGTAGCTGAGAAGATTATTCAACCTGCTGTACAAGAAGTATTTAAATCTGTAGTAGCTAAATATTCGGCAGAACAATTAATTACTGATAGAGCTGCAGTATCTAAAGACATTGAAGCAGCATTGAATACAAGGTTAGAAGCTTATTGAATTATTATTCAATCATTTAATATTGTTAACTTTGATTTCTCTAAATCATTTAATGATGCAATTGAAGCTAAGGTAACAGCAGAACAAAATGCATTAGCTGAAAAGAATAAATTAGAGAAGGTTAAATATGAATCTGAGCAAAAGATTGTAGCAGCCGAAGCTCAAGCTAAAGCTATTGAGATTCAAGCTAAGGCTATTCAAAACCAATGAGGTAAAGAATATGTTCAGCTTAAATGGATTGAACAATGGGATTGACATTTACCAGCCACAATGGCTTGACAAGATACTTCTTTAGTTCTTATGAATAATTAGTATGAGTATTATATGATGTATACTTTGAACATTAACAATCATTATATTAATCCTAATCCTCTTATGAATGTTATTCTGTATGGCAGATGATTGTATACTTGATTGATTATTAAAAGTAGAGATACAGAAAAAAGTAGAAAGATGGTTAAAAGATAAAGAAAATAATGAAGAGAAACACTAGGTTGTTTCGTTTCCAAAAATAAAATAAGACACATAAAATTTTAGAGAGGCATATTTCTACACCTCTCTAAATTTTTTTATTAAATTGTGAAGTATACTGTATCATTTTCTTCATCTGTATAGTATTGACTTAGAGCATCATATTGTGCTTGTGTTCAATACCAAACATATTTAGGAGTTAAAGGACTATTAGGTGATATCTGTAATCAATTCACATTTCAAGAAATAGGTTTCCAATCATTAGCTGAAGTATATCACGATGATACATATAATACTCACGCTGTTGTATCATAATAGAATTCTCAATCTTCAAATGGTGCATCTGCAGGTGCTACTGATTGAACTAATGTTTTTGCTTGCTTATAATTATCTACATAACTTATTACATTTGCATCTGCATTATCTATGTATGTTTGTTGAGCTGTAGATACTGGCTTACTTGCATCACTTGTATTATCTACATTACCTAATCAGATATTAGATTTTGTTATGTTTACATTACCTGTTCTATATGTACTTTCTGAATTACCCTTTACTCACGTAATACTGTTTACTTGTGCTCAACTAGCAATACCATCTAATTTTGTTTTATCTGTTGCACTCATTAATCACGCTGTGCTTTGTGTTGCATCTGTATATGTTGTATCTTGTGGGTCTTCCCAATCATATCAATTTGAAGTCTTAGTTATAACTTGTCAGACAGTCCCCGTATTCGAAGGATTAAAACCATTACCTATTCAGGATAATTTAGTACTTCATCTATATAAAGCCATATCGTTTATTATTTTAAAATTAAATTATTCTTGCCAATTAATGAGGGTTTTATTTTAGTAATAATCTACCAACTCAACATTGGTAAGAGTATCAGAGTACGCATAATTAACAACATCTCCAGGTTTTAAAAATTCCATTACGCTACAGTCAGAATAATCATTATTGTTGCATTGGCATACTGTAGTATTATTAATTGCTACATACGGTATATGCCTGTTTGCAGTACACCTGCTAGAGTACCTAATATAACCATAACCAACCATAGTATAATTAGTATTATTTTGTGGTGTTATAGAGTGTTTAGTACCTTTACTCTTAACAAAATCTAATTTCCAACCTATAGTACTTTTTATAAATTTTTCCTCGTCTGTTTCTTTGTTTGTATCGTACCATTTATTATCTATTGTAATTCATAGTATAGTTATACCAACTTTATTACCAATTTCTTTTAATTCTCTAGGTATTCAATTAATATTACTTGTTTTATAAATATATCAGTCTCAAATTATAGTTACTCAATAAAATATAAAACCAGTACCAGGGGCTCTACTACTACTAGCGTAGTTATGGAAAAATATACTAACACTATCTCAAACTGAAACACTTTTAGTATCTGTTATTGTATTCTCTACAGTCCCACCTCTTCAGCTTAAAGTAATATTTACTTTATCATTGCTTCATATTTGGTAAGCTACATCGTAATTAGAACTTGGACTTTTACCATAGAAAATTCAAGTTATATTAGTTGTTCAATTTTTTATAGTATATTTATCTATTTCTGTATATCAACTAGCATAAGATTTACCAGCACTACCAGTATCTGTTTTATCTTTATGATAAAGTGTTAGGTTATTACCTATTACTCCAGCACTACTAACCTTGCATAATAATGTTTGTACAAATCCTGTTGAAACACAGTAAGGCATTAGCTTTGAGCGTGTTCTTGTTGTTCAATTTACTGAAACGAATGAAAATCCCTCACTCCATTGAGTACTATCGCAAGCTATAACATAATAGTTACTTGCATCTACGCTAGCACTATCTCAATTCATAACTACAATATCTAGTAACTCTCACTCTGTACCACCAAAATTAGCATCTAAAGTTACCTCTAACTCTTGCCAACTTGTAGTAATATCGCTATTAGTAATAGCTCCACTAGCTATAATATTTTCGCTATCTCAATACCAGTAAGCCTCGCTACTACTTACGTCTACTTGTATACCTTTTCTTACTTGTACTATTAAGTTATTTGATGGGCTACCAACTTTCTTTACTTTTAGCTTTAAAGTATTAGCAGCAGTACCGCTACCTTGCCTTTGTATATGTACCTCCTTTTCGGCTGCAGCATCTCATACGTTAGCCTCTACAGTACAGTCGTCTAAAGCTGGTGTCAATTGCTTAAAAAGAGTATCAGAAAGAGTGTATTTTTCTCAAACTAACCCCATTTCTTCTAAATGGTCAACTGCTCAAGTTCCTGTTTCTACTGTTTCCCAATCATATCAAGTATTTGTTTTAACAAGGAATTGTCATTCTTCTCATTCATTTTCTGGTTCAAATCATCAACTTTCACCTTCTGGTGTTGAATATAATGTATTAGGGTCTTTATTTTGCAAAGAATCATAATCAGATTGACTTAGATAAACAATATCTTCATAAGTATTGTTACTAGAAATTATTCAACTTCAAACTTCATTCCAATTACTACCATCATATACTTTTAATACATCATTAGTAGTATCATACCATACCATTCATTCTGTTGGACTAGATGGTGCTGTAGCAGATTTTTGTACTACATTATCATCTACATATTTCTTTGTAGCAGGAGAACCAGCATATGTAGGTGTATATGGTGTTGAATAATTATAATCTGTTTCTATAAAACCTTGTTCATTAAGCTTATTTGAATCGTGGATAACTGTAGCATTATGAGAAGAGTCAAAGAATATCTGTAAATTTTTAATCCAGTTCTTAGTAAGAGAAGAACTTGGACTTCTAGCTATAGTAGATATAAACACTATTGGACTAGAACTACCTGTTGTTCATATCATATAGGCGTATCAACGATATACAATAATAGCATTCTTACCTGCAAAATGCCATTGCAATGCAGCTGTAGCAGTTGTTAAGTCCGAAGTACTAGACAAGTAGAATGTCTTAGTATTTAAGTCACTTAAATCTACTGATGTTTCTCATATCTTAGTCCATACTTTCTGAGTAGAAGCTTCTACCCAAGTTAATTCACTATCAGAATAATATATATCAAAACTTCAAGGAGTATAACCATATACAACAGGATTTTCTCATCTTATTTGTTGTGAGACATTATCTGTCCAAATAAATGGCATTGGAGTATCAGCATAGATACTTTTTTCAACATTAGAACCAGCTCTATCATCAACTTGAATAAAATATCATTCTGGTGTAGATGCTGGATTAATATTGTTTATTCATATATATTTATATTGTATAGCTCCATCTTCATTCCATATTGTACCACTGGCTCATTCAATTTCAACAAAGTCGTGGTCTACTGTACTAGCACTTTCAAAATGTCCTGGAGCAGTTTCTTCTGTTACAATCCATTCTTCATATTTATCAGCACCTGTTCAGATAGGTCCTAATAAATAGATTGTATTTTCACTTGCTGTTGATACAGAAGGAAGTGAAGCTACAACTTCAAAGTTTCAGAAACTTGAGATTAAGTTATCTACCTCTGTTTTAGTATATGTCTCTGTTTTAGTATAATAATTTGCTAAGTCTGATTTTAATGCAACTACTGTTGAATCTACAGATATTTCATCATTAGATATAGTTATTCAAGTTCAAGCTGTATATACAACTCATTCACTTGAAGGTTGTAATTCTAGATTTCAACCTTTAGCTAAGAATGTAAATTGTTGTACTGTACTAGCCTCTAATGTTAAGTCTTCACTATAAGGATTTGTTACATTTGTTCATAGAGTCATAGTATAAGCAGTAGCTCAACTTGTAACCCTTAATATATAATATTGTCAATCTTCTAATGTAGAAGGTTTATTAACTGTAAAGTCTGTACTTGGAGTTATTTCACTTCTTAAATCTAATGTTATTGTAGCTCAAGTTTTAGTAACCCAATTGAAATCAGCATATAACATATCTCAACTTCAAGCACCAACTTCTGTCCAATCACTTGAAGAAGAAGTACCTGTAGCAACATACATCTTATCATTAGTTGTATCTATGTATTGTTGTCAAATATAACTAGGTGTTGTTGAAGGAGCAGTTGAGCCACTTGTTGCTTTATCTTGTTTTCAAGATAAGTCTGTTTGTGTAGCAACTACTGTTGTGTCTACAATAATATTATTATTAGCATCTTCTGTTAATCAAGTGCCAATTATATCAGTTACATCTACAGATATATTATCATTAGCATCTATATCAATTCAATCTCAAGCTGTTAATACATCTTGTTTATCGTCTAATGCACTTTGTAAGTCTGTTTGGTTAGAAAGCGTTCAAGTAATATTTCACCATTCAGCACTTGTTTGTGTGTTACTAATTACTCAGTTAGTAATATCTATACCAGTTCAAGCTGTATAAGTCGTATCCGTTGCATTAATTGTTTTTCAATCTGCACCTATAGTAACATTATTTCAAGCTATAATTTTTTCTTGTTTATTATCCCGATATGTTCTTTTATCTGTTGAGTCACTTAAATCCTTGATATCAAAGTCTTGTGCTGTATATTTTGTATCTGTAGCAGAAATAATATTTTGTGCTGATATTTGTATATTTGCTCAAGCTCAATAAACTGTATCTGTTGCACTAATAACATTATTAGCATCAATATTTACATTTGCTCAAGCTGTATATGTTGTATCTACAGCACTAATTTCATTATTAGCGTCAATACTTACATTAGTACCAGCAGTATAAGTTGTATCAGTTGCACTAATCGTTTTTCAATCATTCGCTATCTGTATATTATTTCAAGCTACTAATGTATCTTGCTTTCCATTAATTGCATTTGTTACAACTCTATTTTCTACAGGATTTGTAGAAGAAGTACTAAGAGAAGAATCTATAGGAATTTCTCTTGTAGAGTTGATTAATAAGTTCCAATTACTACCATCATACAGATACATATCTGTTACCTTAACAGTTTCTTGTTCAATAGTCGTTGACGCTTGTCATATAATGAACTCAATAGGTTCTGGTCTATAATTAGTACCACCAAGTGAAGCTACGTTTGAAACTATATAATAGTCTCACGCTTTATATTCATATGGACTTTCTGGAGGATTAGTTATTGGTAATCAAGTTGCTGCATTCCAGTTACTAATATACCTACCTCTAGATTGTAAGTTTTGTATTAAGTCATACAATATCTTTCATTGTTTTGCAGATAGTGAATTAGATGGGTCTATTGTGTATAGGTTATCTATAACTTCTGGAACCAATACATTCACAGTCTTATTAACAACTTCTAAAGGGACTCAATTCTCCTGAACTTCCTCTATAACATTCACCTGAGCTCAATATTCAATAGAGTCTATTTTATCTTTAATCTCATCAACAAGTGAGAACTCCCTACTCTGCTTTTGTATAGACTCCTCATCAGCGAAATATTGTTGTCTAGCGTGTGATGCCATTAATAAATATTTTATAAAATTAAATCTTTTTTTTAATAAAAACACTAGGTAGTACCGTAGTGAAAATTAAAATAAGACACATTAAATACATCAAATGTATAAATGTGCCTTATGTAAAATTATACAAGTGTAGCTACTAAATTATATCTTGATGAATCGCTTCATCTAGTAAAAGACATAGTTGTCTTATTTATGCTTGCTATAGACTCTTCTTGTGTTATTCAACAACTTGTAGTCCAGTTATCTAGGACTTCTTGTGGAATATTGTCTTTACTATAATATCAATTATAGTTTCACAAATCAACTATTGTTCAAGTTTGATTTGTAAAATTGATACAATAGAATTGAGTTGAATAAGTTCATCAACTCACATTCCATCAATTACTATCATATTGTCTATATGCTAAAGCGCTAGCTTTCACATCGTTTCAATCTCTCTTCATTCTCCATCATCAATCCATATTTAATGAATAATAACTATAATTCATTTCTGATAATCTATCAGAACCTGCAAATGAAGGATTGCTTTTAGGAGTTTTCTTCCAACATCATACTCTATACATATCATATGCTGTAGTTGTGCTATCTAGAAACCAGAAATAATGATAGTATGCAGAGTTATCTGCATTAGCAATATCTCATAAATCTCTATTTATAGTTATTCAACTATCGTCATTACGTAGAATGTCTTCAAGTATGTAACTGGCAGGCATAAACAATCAATTAAGTTCTCATTGTTCAACTGCGGCTTGGTAGTTTTGTTGGCATTGCTCATAATCATCCTCTAAGTCTCAATAATCTGATTGTAATTGATTATAATTACTTAATAATTGATTATACTCATCTGCCATACTCCAATCAAAATGATAATCGACACCAGCCTTAGTCACCTTACTTACATTGTATAATGTTCAGTTTTGATAAATATCTGCCATTATTTTAATTATCTTTAATTTGTTAAATTATTAGCTATTTGATTTCATTCACACATTTTAACAAACATATCAATAGCTGTATCTAGGAAACTTTTATCAAATATATTTGTATGCTGATTCACAATATCTGTATTAAAGTCTATTCATAATCTGAAAGGTACATATTCATAAGGTTCATTGTTCCTTAAATTAATATGTGTATTATATCAAAACCTTCCAGCATCTGTACCAGACCGAATTACTACAGACTGTTTTCAAAAAGCTTTTGCTGCGTGATGCATACAACTGTCAACTCATATTAGAGGATATCTATCAGCTAAAGATATTAGCCATCTAGAACTTATAGCAGTAAGTTGTTCGCATCACATCAACTTTGGTTGGTCATCTCTTTCTAGCACATATACTGTATATCATAAAGAGTTTAAGACATCAGCTATATATTGAGCATCATTGACTCTTAAACTTCTATAACTTTTATCCGCTCAATTAGAATTCATTAAACTTCAAAATGGTTGGAATAATATTGGTTTATCTCATCCTAACACATTGTCAAGTTTCTCGTGTTCAGCTAAATATATTACAGGCTCAGCAATTATGTCTAATCATAATTTTGAACTCGCAATTTCTAGCCGATTAACTCAGTCGTTAAAGAAGCGACTATCTGTATAAGGCTCTAATTCAAAATAATCATTCCCTTTGACAACATTCTCATAAAGTTTTTGTTCATCAATTCCATATACATCTCTTATATATGGATTTCACCAAAAAGCAGCTGGTCAAGTAGTTATAACTTTTACAGGTCTTTGTTTCGCAACTTCAGTTATAGCTCAAGTCATAGCTATACAGCGTCATAATCATCAATCAATTTTAATAACCAATGTCTTTTCCCCTTTCATTTTTTTTATTATTTTTATCTAAAAACAACTGCACCAATATAGCTCCCATCTTCTTGTGATTCTAATGTGGTGCATAATACTCATTTAGGTTTCTGTCTACAATTGTATATTGTACCAGAACCTGTTCATATATATGTGTATCATTCTCCTGGAGGGTTATTGTCACAATCTTTTCATCAGCAACAAGCTCAAGTGCTACACCAGGTTCAGCTTCATATGCATCTTATAGAACGTGTAGATAAATCCATTCATATTGTATCATAATAACAAGTATCGGTCCAACAATTTCAACTACCATATCACATACAACAATATATTCTTTTTACTAAGAAACAATCAGGATTATTGTCATTTTTATAAATACGAAGTCAACTTGTTGACCTACTGTCTCAAACATTATGAACTCATAATGATGACCAACTTGGATTACATCAAGGACATTTTATTAAGACATCCATTCATCTCACATCACAGTTAGAACTTACAAGCCATCAATCATTATACAATAATGATACCATAACTCAGTCATCATCTATTTCATCATATAATACTCATAATCAACTACTACGAGTTCAGTTCAACCTTCTTGTAGCCTTCAATCAATATGCCATAGTTCATCCAGAATAATCTGGTCATTTAATAGCATCAATACAAGCTGGATATTGGTCAAGTTTTAAGTTTTGTCATACAGTGACTCATTTACCTTCTATAGATGCCTTTATACAGCTTTTAGCTTCCTGTAGTCTGCTTATTTCACTAGCTATAGTCATCTATTAAATATTAGAAAGTAAAGTCTCAACGTTTCATAATACATCATATATAGCATTCTTACTTGGTGCGTGAGTTGTATCTCAATCCCAAGAACTAGAGAATGGCTCATCTGATACTATTCAACTTCAATGTCAAGAATATATAAAATAGCTCTTTCAATCAGTTAATTTACTTGAAGGTAAATTATCATATTCTGTTTGTGTTACGAATTGAATTTCTTCAACTCATATAATATCTATATTTCAACTTCATAAAATATTATGATTATTGATTGTTTTTATATTAGTTCAACTAACCAATAGTTCTTGTAAAGATACCCAACTTGTTCAGTTCCATATCTTTAATACTCAATTAGTTGAGTCATACCACAAAGTTCAAACTGTAGGATTTTCTGGAGCAACAGCTCAAGAATGAGTTGCTCAAGCTACAGATGTATCTACATAAAGCTTTGTAGCTATTGTATTAGTGTCTACACTAAACTCAGTTCAGCTCAATCACAATCAAGTTCAAGCTGTGTATGTTGTGTCTGTAGCACTAATTTGATTATTAGCATCAATACTAATATTAGTTCAAGCTGTATATGTTTTTCATATAACAACCCAATTCGTTCAATCATATACTTTTAATAAATCATTAGTTGTATCATACCATAGTTCTCATTCAGATGGATTTGATGGAGCTGTAGGTCAAGCGTGTGTAATTGAACCAGCAGCTGTATCTACATATGTTTTAGTAGCGTAGTCAGAAGAATCTGATAATTCAGAAACTGTAGTAGGTACAGTAATATTTATTGTTTTGTTTTGAGTAGCATTAGCAGAGAATGTGTCAACAGTTGTTGCATTTTTCTGTAATGTTAATACTCAAGTTCATACTCATTCTGGTGCCAATGTTTGAATTGCACTAGCGACATCTCAAGCTGTTTGGAATCATAAGTTATTTGTTAATTCACTAATATTTGCTCAAGGTTGTAATGATGTAGCTCATTTAGCAGCTCAAGCTCTAATTGTTGCTAAATCATTAATAGTATCTTGTTTTGTTGATAAAGCAGAAGTAATTACTCTGTTCTCTACTGGATTAACAGAAGAAGCAGACATATGACTATCTACAGTAATAGCTCTTTCTCAAGCAGGTTGTCTTATCCAATTACTTCAATCAAACATATACCAATCATTAATCGATACTGCGTCTAATTCAATATCAGTACTAGGCACTCATTGTGTATAAGTTCCTCAATGTGGTTTATAGTTAGTTGCCCCAACTCTAGCTACAATATAATAATTTCATACTTTATATGTATATGGGTCTTCTTGTGGCTCTGTCAATGGCAATCAAGTAGTACAATCCCAACCAGAAATATAAGTTCATACTCAACTTAATTCTGTAATTTGGTCTTGTAATACTTTACCCATACGAGCAGATAGTGCATCTGTCGTAGAAGAAGAATTCGTATTATCAACTACCCCAGGAATATTGTCTATTTTAGTTTCAACTTCCTGGGTTAGTTTATGAATACGAGCGACCTTCTCTGTATAGACATCATCACCATTAAAGACTAATCTTCATTTTGGCATTAGTTATAATAAGAGAAGGTAAAAATTAAGAGGCAGGGTTTATGATTAGATATTTAAATGAACCTGTTTCAACTTGATTAGAAACAACTGTTAATTGTCAAATATTAATTACTTCATTTAAATCTCATACTATATCAGAATAGTTTGTACAAATTACTGCACTGTCAGCTGTAATATCAGCATCAACAACAACAGCTGTATTAGAATTAGAGAATACTCAAGTACCCATCTTAACAATAGCTGTTGTATATACAGGAGGTAAGAAGCTTGAATCAATCTTTCCATTTTCATCCAATGCAGCTACTCCATTAGGTTGTCATTTTTCTGATTGTAATACAAAGTCTGGAGCTTCAGCATTAGCAGATAAATAAACTCCATCTGTTACTCTTACTTCATCAGCAACAACTTCTCAAGTTCTTATTGTATCAGATTCTATTTGTCCAGTAATAGTTGCACCATTACCTCAATTAATAGCCCCTGTTACTCTAAGAGTTCCATCGATATCAACAGAACCATCAGTTTCTAAAGATTTAAGAGATGTAGTTCAATTTACTACTAAGTCTTCTGATAATGTTAAATCATCTCATACTGATAATGTACCAGCAATAGTTTCGTTACCAGCAATTGAAGTATCTCAAGAAATAGTAACATCGTTATTAAAGATAGCATTTCAAGTAGTTGTAGAAGTACCTGTTACTGTAGAGTTTCCAGATACTGAGAAATTACCACCTACTGTAGCGTTACTAGACATTGTAGTAGCTCAAGCTACAGTTAAAGCAGAATTAAGTGTTGTATTTCAAGTTACTGATAATGTTCAAGCTACTGTTTCATTTCATCATACATTTACATCATTTAATGTTGCTGTACCTGTTGAAGTAATATTTCAAGCTGTTACAGCTCAAGTAAATGTAGTAGCTCAACCAACAGTTGCATCTCCTGTTACGCTTAGGTTACCTCATACAGATGTACTACCAGTAACGTCTAATGTAGTTCATACTGTTACTCAATTAGTAACTCATAATGAAGAAACTGCAACATCTCAAGCATTTACAGTTCATAATGTTGTTGCTCAATTTGCTATCAAGTCTTCTGTTGTAATAGTTCAAGAAGATGTAATATTTCAAGCTGTTGTAGCTCAAGTTACAGTTAATGTTCATCCAATAGATTCATTACCTGTAATTGTTGAATTTCATCCAACACTTGAATTTCAAGTAATTGTTTCATCTCAACCTACTGATAAATTACTATCAATAGTTGTATTTCAAGTTACTGATAATGTTCATCCAATACCTACATCACTAGAAGTTTCTAGAGTCCCTGTAGCTATAGATGTAGCAGTAACATTAGCAATAGTTGCATCTGTAGAAGTTAATGTTTCAATAGTTCCTGTTGTAGAAGTTAATGTAGTAATTTCTCATTCATCTGCTCTAAATACTCATTCTTCTACATTTAAACTACCAGTAATAGTAACTGGTCAATTTACTTCACTTAATGTAACTTCAACATTAGATAAGTCTAAGTTCTCCCAATTTTCAATTTTCCCTCTAAGTTCTGCTTCATTAATAGAAACTTGGAATTCGTGTTCATCTATCCATCTTACGTGGATTGGTGCTACTCCAGAACCTACAATTTTTCATTCACAACTGTAGTCTCTTCTTCCTGTAGGGATTCTATATACCATAGGAGATGGTACATTTTTAGTGGCTCAGGTGGTTGTGCTAGCTACCCTTCCTGCAGGTCTTGCCACTTGTGGTTTTCTTGTTCTTGGCATTTTATTCTTCGTCTGATTCAT
>Ga0247611_10006540_pt1 | contig 14921 bp, 11 predicted proteins | sample 177DNAGHGhighgp2_FD_192422 | JGI IMG/M metagenome (GOLD analysis project Ga0247611, IMG submission 192422) | Sheep rumen microbial communities from Palmerston North, Manawatu-Wanganui, New Zealand - 1770 DNA GHGhigh gp2 | ecosystem: Host-associated > Mammals > Digestive system > Stomach > Rumen...
CATTTTAGAGACAGGTGAAGATTTATGTCAACCACAAGAGTCTGTTCCTGGTAAGTATACGAGGGGTGGTGATTACTTTGGACTCTAAGAAACTTGAGGAGATCACGGCACGCCTTCGCGAGATGAGGTTGCCTGTTATGGCCAACCAGATAGTTACTATGTATGAGGCTTCAGAACTCAACGACGTTATTAAAGTATTAGATGTTATCACGCAGGAGGAGTTGATGTCGCGCAAGAATAACACTGCTGAAAGATATCGCAAATCCGCACGACTTTCTCAAAGTTATGCTGAACTGTCAGAAATTGACTATTCTCCGGAACGCAAGATAAACGAACGTGTGATTGAGCAACTCTCTACGGGAGCCTATATAGGCAAAGCTAGGAATGTTGTTATCGTTGGTGCATGCGGTACAGGAAAGTCTTACATTGCAAATGCGCTTGCTTCGGATGCATGCAGGAAACTCCACAGAACCATGTATTGCCGAATGTTCGAATTAATCTCTGATATAAAACATATGGAGATGCCGCGATTGAAACGTCGTTATGTGTCACCTGATGTCCTTGTTATCGATGACTTTGCTAATACGCGGATCAGCGAGGACGATGCTTTGCAGATATTTAAGGTTATGGAATACCGTTACGGATTCAAGACCACGATTATTGCATCGCAATTAGAACCAGCCGAATGGCATAAGAACTTTGGTGCCAGCCAACTGGCGGATTCGATCCTCGACAGGATCGTCTCAAATGCTTACAAGATTATCCTGAGTGGGGATTCTTTAAGGCCTAAGCAATTAGAGGATTAATTGTACGTGAGGGTGCCGGTTATTCCGACACCCTCATTTGGCACAATAATTCCCGATTTTTGTGGCTCTGCCTTAGCGATTTCAGTGGCGCAATCGTGACCGACGCAACTGGCTCTAACAGAGCGCCGTATTCAGATTGAAGCGACGCTACGTTAATCCTGATGTCCTTGTTATTGACGACTTCGCCAACACCAAGATGACCGAAGAAGATGCGCTGCAGATCTTTAAAGTTATGGAGTATCGCTACGGATTTAAGTCCACGATTATTGCCTCACAGCTAGAGCCAACAGAATGGCACAGGAACTTTGGAGCCAGTCAGCTTGCAGATTCCATACTCGACCGGATCGTCTCAAATGCTTACAAGATAATCTTGAGTGGAGATTCGTTACGACCGAAGAAGATCGAAGACTAAAAAGAATGGTGTCGGTATAAAATCCGGCACCATTTTTGGCTCAATATTTCCCGATTTCGGTGGCTCAACCTTAGCGATTTCAGTGGCGCAATTCACTCCGACGCAACTGGCGCTCTCAGACCGCCGTATTCAGCTTAATAACTACAGAAAGACTATAGCACGGGATAAATGCTTTACCGATGAAACGGAAAGTCTTACCGTTTGGCGCGGAACGAGTTTACCGCTGTTAGCGGAAATTGTTTACCGTCAGTGCGGAATTTGCAACTATAGATTCTCATTTGAGATTCCAACAACTCTTTTCATATTCAATTTGAATTTTTATGCCTTCCTCTAATGATATAAAATCAAAATCTCCTATTTCATTCAACAATCTCAAATTCGAAGCCGTATATTCTTTATTTAACCCTTCTTTTAACGCTACAATATTTGAGTCAGAATTCATAAGTCTTTTAACCAATAGCGCTATTTCAGATAATGCTACTCGTTTACCCGAGCAAACATTATAAGACTTGTAATGAGGTTTGTTTTCAATGAAGTATTTTATTATCTTTGCAAAATCATACACGTGAAGATAATCGAAGTAGCAATCTTGCCTAATCGTGATATCCTCGTTGTTTAAGCAACATCTAATCGCATGAGTAATAAACTTCGATTCATGATCCGAAGGGCCATAACAACCAAACAAACGAAGATTACACTGTTTTTCATTTTGAGAGATTAATTGATTGATTATATACTTAGATAAACCATAACCATCATAAGGAAGAGAAGAGGTTTCATCTTTTTCGGATACTGATACCAAATCACGTCTTTTATCAAATTCGGCTCCCGAACCAAGTGTGTACATAAAGTCATACGAATCCTGCAGATAGAAAAGATTCATAAATATACGCAAACTATCCTCAAACATTCTATCTCTAATATCAAGAACATTTTTAGCGGGATTGGGATTTGCAAAATTCAATACAATGTCAATATTGTTATCATTTAGATAATTTTTAACTTCCGAAAAATCTAAAAGATTCAATTCGGATCTTTGGGGCGCATATAATTGGCAAGTATCTTTAATAAATGGAATTGTGTTTCTTCCAATAAAGCCGGAACCTCCGGTCAATAAGACTCTTTTCATTTTAATTAATTATTCCTTGTATTATCAAATTTGTAGTGTTTATAGACCCTCCTCAAGGTCGTACAATTGCTAACAGATGCTATGGAAAAACCTTGCCCTAACGATTTGACGTAAAAAGGCAATAGTGTTTTTCGATCTTTTATCAAACTACTTGCTCCTGCTTTATTTTCCAATCTCTCTTTTTCACCTTTGTAAATCCAATTATCATAATAACAAAAAAAATAACAGCTTGTATTGCAATACAAAAAAGATATAAAAAACTTGCCCCCGTTATACCAGCCTTCTTAACCATTAAGTCCGAAGCAAAAAAAGATGCCAAAGCAGAAATAAGATATCCTACTAATAAATACTTCTGTTGTCGAATAATTATTATACAAACCGAGAAAAGCACCGAGAACGCAAGAATGCATCCCCCAATCAAAAGGACAAAAAAGGAATCCTTATATAACGATAAATCCGTATTATACAAAAAGTTCAGCACTGGAATCCCAATTGTCATTCCTCCTATGAGCACACAAAAACACACAAATAGTGTCAATACAATTAATGACCAAAACGATTTATAAAAACTAGATATATTGTTTTTCTCTAATTGTTTTGACATTTTTGTAATGCTTGGTTGAAAAATATATAAGCATAATGTGCTTATTACATATACAGGCATAAAAATATAATTAAAGTATGTTTGAATCGTTTCGTTCATATATTTATCTATAGCATATTTGGGTGCATTAGCTATATAAATCATCACAAAATTGCCAACAGCAACAGCAAAACACTCACTTAGCAATTTTATAGATTCAAAGGAAAATTTTATTTTACAGAAATCCACACCCAAAAATGATCTATAAACAAAAAATGAAACAGAAAAAGAAATTAACGAAACCAAAAGTCCAACTGCAATCGAAATATTGATGTTATGAAAAATCAATAATGATAATACGATAAACAATAATATGAAAATATATCTTATCGTAATGCTTTTGGCAGCAGTTTTCAATTTTTGCTTCTGTTGTAATCTTCCATGAAAAACATCTTCAAAAGCATCTACAACTTTCAATAGACCGACCAAACAAATTGTCAGGCATTTATGCGGAGAATAATTCTTAAAAAAATAACCATTAACCAAATAATATGTGATAAGCAAACACATCAAAATAATGGTTAAAACCCTGGAAGAATAATAAAACTCGAATTTATATTTTTCTTTAACATCAGACGCCTGATAATGCCTGACGCCAAACAATCCAAGCGTTAAAGCCAAACTTGCTATTGCATAAGCTAAAGAATATATTCCTGAATCTTCAATAGATGAAGTTCTGGAAATCACCATGAGAATTAAAGCAGACTGTCCTGCATTTAGGACTCCACCCAAAACATTCCATACGTATACACTTTTACTCTCAATCCATTTAGTCCTCTTAACACTCGAGGAAAAACTCTTCATAATAATTCAATCCATAATCTCAATATAATTAATCATCGTCAAAATTTATTTTTTCTTTTTCAACAACCAAAGGTTTTGGGGTAATTCTTCTTACAATTACAGCAAGGTATTCTCCAAGCATGCCTATCGAAAACAGCTGAACTGACGAAACAAAAAACAAACCTATAACCAATGGTGCCATACCTACGCTAAACGAATTCCAAAATAACAATTTATAAACAAAATAAATAAGTCCAACAAAAAAACTAATACTACCACCCATTACACCCATAAGAGTAATGTAATGTAAAGGTTTTATTGAGGTATTGCAAAGCGAAGTAATCGCAAAATGAAAATACCTCCAAAAGTTATAACTCGATTTCCCTCTTTCTCGTGCTTTTTGTTCATAAGGTATTAGTTTTATATCAAAGCCATACTCACTGATTAAATGCCTTGCACTATATTCAGGGTCACAAAGCTGCGTTTTTAACAAAATATCTGCTACCTTTTTATCCATCAAACCAAAGCCAACAACTTGCTTCATCTGAGGATAATCAGAAAACATATCTATAATTTGATAATATATTTTTCTGCAAATATACTTTAAATAAATCTCTTTACTTTTTGTTTTTTGTCCCCATACAATTTCATGTCCCTTCTCCCATTCTTCAATTAGAGTAGGAATCATTTCAGGAGGTTCTTGAAAATCGCAAGCAATTCCAATATATGCATCACCGGACATATTTCTTATTACATTAATTCCGGAACGGCTAGGTCCAAAATTAGTCTGGTTAAGAATTACTTTAACTTTCTTATCATTAGCAGCAATCTCTCTCATTATTTTTGCTGAACTATCCGAAGAACCATTGTCAGCAAAAATGATTTCATAATCATAATTTGTAAGCAATTGCATTTGTTTTGTAATAGCTTCATACATCAATTCAATATTATCTTCCTCATTATAACAAGGAACACCAATAGTGATTTTTTTCTTCATATAATAATATCTCCCATAATACTATTATCCAATTATTACATATTTATTCGGCAATCCCATCTCAGAGATTTGTTTTACTATTTCCGAACTTCCTTGCATCGAACAGATTAATATAGTAAATTGATACTTGCTATCTTTTATTGTTTCAGGTGAAAAAATATTAATCCCTGAAAAAACAGTATTTTGTTTTAAAGAATTGTTGTCAACGGCAAATACGATCTTTTCTTTAAACGATTCCTCATCCAGTAACTGTAACGCTAAAGAACCAACACCCCAAAGAATATATTTATCATCATTTAACGAAGAAAGGATTTCATCTGTTTTTTTCTTGCGTATATTATATTCTTTTAGATATTCTAAGACTGAATCTCGAGAAATACTATCATAAGAAACACTGTTTGATTCATCCTTTTTCATTTTTTTATAAAAGCCATAAATAACATATTCACCATTAGGATCTTTTATCAGTCTATTCTCTTTTGATACTTCGTAATAATCAAACTTGCGCATCAAATTGTCCAGCGATTTTAAACTAAAATAGTTAATGTGTTCATGATTAAAATAGTTAGGAAGATTCATGTAAAATCTTCCAAAACCTTCAATTGCAGGAACAAATATAAAAATAGTGCCGTCTTCTTTTACCAAACGTAATAAATTGGAAATATATCCGTCCAGATCAAATATATGCTCTGCGACACCAGTACTGATAACAACATCAAATTTTGATAAATCATATTCCGAAGCATTAAAAATATTACCGCACATTCCATCAATATTCATTTTTTTGAGTTGATTAATAGATGCTTCAGATGGATCAAGTCCAAAAAGATCCGTAACCCCATTTTTCCTCATCACCTGCAGAAGACCGCCGTCACCGCATCCAACATCAATAAATGAATCTGTTTTATTAACTCTATCCTTTAAAATATCCCAAAAGAACTCCGCATAATAGAAACGATTATCCGTTTTTTTTGCATTATCAGCATCAGCATATACATTGTAATACTTATAATAATCATCATAATTCTTTTGATTTGCTTCGTTATCCGCATATACAAAACCGCAGTCATTACAACATACAATATCATTTTGAGATGGCAAAACAAACGAATCATCAAACGCAAACTTTACGGAAAGCAGTTTGGTTTTATTTTCACTTTCACAAATAGGGCAATTTCTCATCAAAATATCTCCATATTTAAACATAACTGTTTTTCAGTATATTAATAATATCATCATCACTCAATTCGCAAGGAAGAACTTCAAAACCTCCTCCTTGAAGAATTCTTGACATTTTCGCAAAAGAGGGGAATTCATCTACGGAAATTCCAAAGGAACTCATTGCAATATCATTTACTTTGCATTTAATTTTTAATTCTTCTAAAGCTTGAAGAAAATCATACGGATTGTTTGATTCAGGATATCCCATGGCCTTTGCTATCATAATGTAGCGATCATCAATTAGATGGCGGTCAATAAAAAACTTTGAAAATTCTTTCGAAATTATAATCAACCCGGCCCCATGGGGTAAGTTTCTGTGATAAGCACTCATGGCATGTTCGATAGAATGTTGCGCAGTTATTCTTGATAATTGCATTGTAATGCCAGACATTGTGGCAGCAAAAGCAACTTCCTCACGAGCTTCAAGATTGTATCCATCCTCAACTGCAATAGGAAGATATTTAAATATTTTTTCAATTGAGGATAATGCAATTATTTGAGATAGCATGTTGCATTTTTGGCTTATGATAACTTCAATATGATGAAACAACGCATCAAATCCTTGATAAGCTGTATATAACGGTGGAACTGTACGCATATACAAAGGATCCACCACCGACAATACTGGTTTGCATCTCTTATCACTCATACCTATTTTTTCATGAGTATCTTCATTTGATATAACACCACACTCATTAATCTCCGATCCGGTACCGGAAGTTGTAGGTATTGTAACTATAGGTAAAGGTTTATTGGGTGCCGTTATACATTTTCCGGTCCCACCAAAAACATAATCCCATAAATCGCCGCTATTCGTCGCTAAAATTGCAACAGGAACAGCCGAATCCAAAACAGCACCGCCACCAATCGCTAATACAAAATCGCAACCTTTTTTTTTGGCTAGATATCCAGCCTCTTCACAGTTTTCTTTTAAAGGGTTTTCTTGTACATTATTACAAATAATATAATCAACATCCGATTTTTTTAATTCTTCCAATGTTTTTGAAAGCACGCCACTTTTAATATGAGAACTACCTTTGGAAGTTAAAATCAATGCTTTAGAACCAGGCAATGGTTCAGTGTGAAGCATCTCAAGTTTTCCCGCGCCAAAGAATATTTTAGTCGGGTTATTGTAAATAAAGCTTTTTAAAACTTCGTCCTTCATATATCTCCTTTACATCTGTTCTGCAGGTTCAATTATCTCCATTGGAAAATCGCAATAATCACACATTCTCCATAGATTCTCTCCACTACAAAATCTCTTCAAATAATCAGCTGAAAAATCTTCATCTAAATTAAGCGTATTTAGTTTTACACTTTCATTTTCACCCACAACGCTACCATAAAGAGTTCTTAAACAACAAAAGAGTTTATCATTCAAAAACATCAGGTCATGTGTCCCAAAACAGCATTCTTTGCATATATTTCTTAATTCAGTCTCTGATCTTCCTCGAGAATAATAATCACCAAATTTTCTCCATTTTTCGGCCATAGGGAAAATAAAGCAAGGAATACCAAAAACATTACACTTTTCAATCAGTTCATTTTTTTTCTTTGATAAATCTCCATAATCTGAAATTCTTATCATTGCTCCAATTCCTTTTATTATACGAAACAAATCATCTGAAGGTAGAATAGTACCATTGGTAGCAATTGTAAGAATAGCAACTCTTGGATTCTTAGCATGTTCCACCAAATATCTTCCAAAATTTTTATCGATGAAGACTTCGCCACCCTGAAAATTGCATTGTGTAATTGCGAGTTTTTCCGTAATTCGATTTAAATGATAAATCTGAGATTCTACAGGAATACTATATTTTTCTTTCCTATACTGAATACCATTACTGCATTCTTTGCATCTCAAATTACAAAAAACAGTATTAATGGAATCAATGTTAGGAATTGTTTCTTCTTTCTCACATAGAAACAAAGTCTCTGCAAAAATATCCGAATCAACTTCCCTCTTTATCAAATCTACAATCCACACATAATAGATTGGAAAGAAATCAAAAATAGGACAATTATCAAAATATATTTTCGAGTCTTCTATCATACTCAAACGTGTCTCTTTTCGGACGCTGCAAAGAATAACAACATTATTCCCGGCAAAACTCAAAGAAGGATCTAAAAATTTCCCATTATTAAAAACTGCACATGGTTTATTTATTCCTAACTCCTTGACTGCAGTTTTAATAATGCAAGAAACTACAGAATTCCCATACAAAACGATGCCATCCGCTTCGTTTATAATACTTTTAATTCTATTGTATTTTTCAATATATTCTTCTCTATAGCTCACAATTACCACTCTCCAAACAACAGAATATCAAAAACACACTTCATTTATATAGTTCATAATTAAACCAGTTGTTTCTGAAGTATCGACAAAATGCTTTTGAAAACCTGTATTATCTATTCTTTTGATTGCATCCAAGAACAAATCAGCACTATGTCCATCTCCAAAGTATTTAGACTTATATCGATAATTATTTGATTTCTTAATACAATTTAGAATATCATCTATATTTTCATCGCAATGTTGAATATTTCTTATAGCTTTCGGTCGATATCGCCCTTCTTGTCTGGATCCAATATCAATTGCGGGAACACCATAAACACATGCTTCTCTAACCCCTGCACTTGAATTACCAACAATAAATTTAGAACACTTTAAAAGCTCTAAGAAATCTTCAAAAGAAATTGAATCATATATTTTAAAATGTTCGTTATTCTCAAACTTCGACCAAACGCTTCTGATTATTTCACATCCATGATCATCATTCGGCATAATAACAATATAATTCTCTCCCGAATCAATCAAAGCTCGCGCAACCTGATCCGATTCATATTCCAAATTTGTAGAAGTAGTAACAGGATGATAAATTAAAATTGCATATTCATCAAATTTGATATCATATTCTTTCCTGACGCTATCGATTTCTTTATTGTTTGAGAGCATAATATCAATATCCGGAGAACCTATTACATATATAGATTTAGCCTCTTCTCCTAATTGAAGCAACCGAAATTTAGCTTCATCATTTGAAACAAAATGAATTGTGCTTAATTTAGTTATCGCATGTCGCATAAATTCGTCTGCGGTTCCCGTAACTTCGCCCCCTTCTATATGCGCAACCTTAATATTATTCATAGCACCTACTATTGCACCTGCAAGGGGTTCAACTCTATCTCCATGAACCACGATCAAATCCGGTTTAACTGATTCAATGTACTTAGAAAACATTTCTATTGTTTCAGCAAGATTCAACTCCATTTTGCTATGATGAATATAATCATGGGGGTAAAAAACATTTTTATATCCGTCATTTATAATATCATTTAAGGTACGACCATATTGCTCCAGCAAATGCATCCCGATAGCAAAAACATATAGTTCAATATCCGGAGAAGCCTCACATGCCTTCATAAGAGATTTTATTTTGCCGTAATCCGCTCTGGTACCTGTCAAAAAAACGATTTTTTTCACTTATTCCACCATATCCCACGTTATGTGCGAATCGCAAAGTATATCACATGAAGCTTTTCTTCCTAATACTTTTTCATAATCCTTCGCAAGTATTTGACCTGTTCCAGGTCTTTTAACCCAAATATTGTCTTTGCTAAACAATTCCCCTTTTTTGATGCGTCGAATAGCAACTACCGTTGCAAAAGCAAAATCACTTGTAATCTTTTCATCCTTCAGAGCTTCTTTTTCCCCTCCAAGCATAGAAGGAATTTCATTTGCGGCAGATAACAATTCTTTCAAATGTTCTTCGTCCATAGAACACACAATATCATTTCCGATACGATTCATATTATCTGTAAAATGTCTTTCTACGATAGTTGCACCCAACGCTATAGCAGCAATACAGGAAAAATTATTTAAGGTATGATCAGATAAACCAATTGGAACATCTTTAAAATGATCCATCATTTGAACCATAGCCCCTAATCTAACCTGTTCCGGTTTCGTCGGATAAAGATTAGTACAATGCAACAAAGCATAAGGAACATTTTTTCTTTCAAGTATATCAACTGCACGTTCTATTTCTATAATTGAATTCATTCCTGTGGATATAATCATCGGTTTCCCAAAAGAAGCAACATGTTCTATCAGTGGATAATTATTCAACTCCCCGGAGCCTATTTTGTATGCCTTTACTCCAAATTTTTCCAGTCTGTTAGCTGCGGCCCTTGAAAAAGGAGTACTAATAAATTCCATTCCTAGACTTTCGACATACTTCATAAAATCAAATTCTTCAGTCTCGTTTAGAGCACACTCAGACATCACATCATATATAGATTTTACAGAGTTTCCCGGCACAACTTTTTTCGCTTCGCAACTCATCTCATCTTCAATTATATGTGTTTGATGTTTTATTAATCTTGCACCGGCTCTTGCAGCAGCTTCTGCCATTTCGCACGCAACTTTCAAAGAACCGCCATGATTAATTCCGATTTCCGGAATAACAAGAGTTTTTTCACCAATTCCAACCTGTATTTCACCAATATTAAAGCTTTTCATCAGTTTCCATTCCTTGAACAATAGTTATCAAATAAACACATTTCGTATTTCTCTCTGCTTAAAAATGGAGCCATATCATCAATCGAAGGAGAAATCATATCTCCATTTTCTAATCTTTTACTGGACAATTTAGGAACTATTGGATCAGCTTCAACCTGAATCAAATCTAAAATCGCTCGCCCCTTAAAACCAATAATCCATTTAACAGCTTCTTCTATCTCAGTAGCTTTAGAAATAGCTTTATACCCAAAATCATAAGCATCTGCAATCTTTTTAAGAGAAGGAAAACTTATTCCCGAATCGTTCGTACAACCTGCAAGCACACCTCCAAAAAAGTTTTTATGCGTTTGAACGATAGCTTGATACATATTATTATCAAATACGATTATTTTGATAGGGAGATCGTTGTATACCATAGTCTGCAATTCTTGAAGATTCATTTGCATACTTCCTTCGCCTGTAGCACAGAACACCTCCGAACCACTGGCAACAGAAGCTCCTATAGCAGCAGGCAAATCATAGCCCATAGTTCCACAATTCACATTACCGAATAACCTTTGATCTTTTTTCTGGATACCGCATTGGAGCATTGATACAGCAGCTGTATTGTTGCCTAATACAACAATTGTACCTTCATTCGCCAAATTCCAAAATTTATTCGAAAAATACCTTGCAGTAATGTAATCAACATTTTCATACTCGTTTTGCGGAAATTCATTTTTGAGGAATTTGCAATACTCAATCCATTTATCAGTTTCAGGTTTTGTTGTTATTTTCTCTTCAGACAAGAGATTAATAACATCGGCAACATCGGAATGAATTGGAAGATCAATATATACTGTATTTTTCTTTAGTTCTTCCTCATCAGCATCAATGACAACTTTTTTTGAATAAGGAGAAAACTCTTTATAATTAAAACCTATTTGTTTGAAAGATAATCTGGCTCCAAAAACTAATAATAAATCCGCATTTTGGACAATGAAGTTGCCTGCTCTTCCACCGAATGATCCAAACATTCCATAATAGAATTCCTCATCATAAGTAAAATAATCCACGGTACTTGTAGGACAAATAACAGGTATATTTAGACGCTTCGCCAATTTTGAAAACTGAACCAGTGAACCTGATGTTCTTATTCCAGAACCCGCAATTATAACAGGTTTTTTTGCTTTTTCAATAAACGAGACTATTTCTTCTATATTAGTTTCGTTATTGGCTAATGATTCAGGTGAATACCCAATAAGGTCATCTGTTTCAACAATTTGTCCTTGAATATTTAACGGAACATCTATCCATACAGGGCCTCTACGTCCATTGGTAGCCAAATAAAATGCCTTCTCCAAATGATACCTTATTGTATTTGCATCAGATATCATAACAGCATATTTAGTCATCGGAGACACAGAACGAACAATATAGTATTCCTGTTCTCCAAACTGCCTCAAATCCAAACCAGTGCTCTCAACTGTAATATCATATCTGACTTGTCCGGAAACAAAAAAGACAGGCAAACTGTCTTGCCATGCACACAAAACACCTGTCAAGGCATTTGTCCCTCCCGGTCCGCTTGTAACACAAACCGCAGCCATCTTGTTATTGATACGACTGTAGCTCTCTGCGGCTATAGCACAAGCCTGTTCATGGTGGTTGTATACTTTTTTAATACGACTTTCCTTGACAAAAGCGTTATTCAAATACATTGCTCCACCGCCTACAACGGAAAAAACATGATTGATTCCTTTATCCGCCAAAAAACCAGCTATATAATCCGCAACTCTAATTTTCATACTATCCCCCCAAACAAGCAATTATATCTTATACATTTTACCACTTTCACTTGGTCAATAACAACTTTCATAATAACTGAAGAAAAAGTTAAGATCTACTCTGACGCGGGGCCATTAGTTTTTATATGATTACGCAACAGCCGTACCGATTGTTTGCCTTTTACATTAATTGATATGGCAATGTAGCCAAAGATCTCAAGGATCTTCTGAACACTCCAGGTACAAACAAATCTGTTCGTCCATTATTTTCAGAGTATCTCCGCCTGTTAGATATGCAACAGTCCATTCAATAATCTTATCCATCTCAGTATCAATATGCCATTTGTTATGGATATTAAGTTCGTTCTTGATTTTCGAGTTATCCAACTTAAGAAACGTTGCTTCGTGTGGCCCATTGTCAGACTTGCTTATCCAGGAAGCCTCAGCAAGTCCGCTTGTTTTTGCGGATTCATTCCATTTCTGGCAGAACAAATCTACAAGACGTGCTGTTGTAACACAATCACCTTCATCGGGCCCAATATTGTAACTATCTGCTTTTGCAACATCGATATACTGCTCAGCTGCAACTGTAAGATAACTTACAATAGGTTCAAGGACATGCTGATATGGACGCACAGAAAAAGGATTCCTTACTATGATCTGCTCACGTTTCTGCACAGCACGAATGCAGTCAGGGATGATTCTGTCTGTCGCAAAGTCACCGCCACCCAAGACATTCCCGGCACGACAAGTTGAAATGGCAACTTTTCTACCATTCTTCATAATTCCAGACTCTCCGCCAAAGAATGAATTCTTATAACTGCTTGTAACAAGTTCTGAACATGATTTTGAATTAGAATAAGGATCAAATCCATTGAGAATATCATCTTCTTTGTATCCTCTATCCCACTCAAAGTTACGATAGACTTTGTCGGTCGTGACGTTAACAAATGATTTTACCGAATCCGTAATCCGAACGCATTCCAACACATTAACTGTACCCATAACGTTTACGTCATATGTATAAACCGGACTCTTGTAAGCTTCACGAACTAGCGGCTGAGCCGCCATATGAATAACAATATCCGGCTGAACTTTGAAGAATAGGTTCTTTAGTCGTTCCAAATCCCTTATATCACCTTTGAAAGAACCTATCTTATTTGACATATCGCATAAACTGAACAGGCTGGGCTCTGTAGGAGGATCTAGAGCATATCCATATACGTCTGCTCCTAAAATACGCAACACCTCACACATCCAGGTGCCTTTAAACCCAGTATGTCCAGTAATAAGAACTCTTTTTCCACGATAGAAATCATTAATCATAATATGCCTCTTGGGAGAGATGCTCAACCTTAGATTCTTTTATCAACCGCTTCTTTTATAGTCGCTGCCATATAATCAATCATCTCATCAGTCATTCCCGGATATACACCTACCCAGAATGAATTCTCCATAATATAATCGGTATTCTTCAGATTCCCAACGATCCTGTAACCTTTCTTCTCAGCACGCATCTGATCAAAGCAGGGGTGCTTTGTCAGATTGCCTGCAAACAGCATTCTTGTCTGTACGCCCTTTGACTCAATGAACGGAACCACTTTCTTACGGTCGATGCCTTCCTTACATGTAATAAGGAAACCGAACCAACTCGGATCAGAGTTCTCACATGCTTCAGGAAGGATGATTCCTTCCGTTCCCTTAAGGCCATCATATAATCTCTTGAAGTTCTGCTTTCTTCTTTCTACAAATGAAGGGAACTTCTTTATCTGCGCGCATCCGATTGCAGCCTGCATATCTGTTGCTTTAAGGTTGTATCCGAAATGCGAATAAACATATTTATGATCGTAGCCTGCAGGAAGTTCGCCGAACTGTCCGTCAAAACGGTGTCCGCAGAGATTATCTCTTCCTGAAGGACATGAACAATCTCTTCCCCAATCTCTAAATGATCTGATGATCTTATTTAGCAGCGGATTGTCGGTGTAAACCGCACCGCCTTCGCCCATCGTCATGTGGTGAGGAGGATAGAATGAAGAAGTTCCAATATCACCGACAGTACCCGTAAGAAACTTTTTCCCGTCAAGAACATATTCACTTCCCAAAGCATCACAATTGTCTTCTATAAGCCAGAGATTGTGCATGTCACAGAATTCCTTAACTGATTTCAGATCAAACGGATTTCCTAATGTATGAGCAATCATTACGACCTTAGTCTTATCAGATAAAGCTTCTTCAAGCTTGGACACATCGATGTTGTACTGAGGAATCGTTACATCGACGAATACCGGAACAACACCATACTGAATGGCAGGAGTTACCGTCGTTGGAAAGCCTGCAGCAACAGTAATCATCTCATCCCCCGGAAGAACCTGACGATCCTTGAGAAGCGGGGATGTCAATGCCATGAACGCATTAAGATTTGCAGATGAACCTGAATTAACAAGACTTACAAAACGTACACCAAGATACTTTGCAAATTCCCTTTCGAACTGCTCGGTATATCTTCCGCTGGTAAGCCAAAAATCTAGTGATGAATCGACGAGGTTTACCATCTCCTCGCTGTCAAATACGCGTGATGCATAGTTGATACGGTCACCCGGGGTAAACTCTTTTTTGTTTTCCTTGAAATCATGGTAGTA
>Ga0247611_10006541_pt1 | contig 14917 bp, 5 predicted proteins | sample 177DNAGHGhighgp2_FD_192422 | JGI IMG/M metagenome (GOLD analysis project Ga0247611, IMG submission 192422) | Sheep rumen microbial communities from Palmerston North, Manawatu-Wanganui, New Zealand - 1770 DNA GHGhigh gp2 | ecosystem: Host-associated > Mammals > Digestive system > Stomach > Rumen ...
TGATCACTAAACAGTGACGGATATACACGGAATTGCTGCCTCTCGGGAAGCCCGTGATACAGCCCATCATGCCCCGGGACTTCAGCACCGGGTTCACCATGACCAAAGAGTCAATGGTACAAGGGTTTTCCAAGGCGCAGAACAGACCCGCGTGGAACGTGCTCCCCTTGTCGCAGTAGAGATTGTAGATGGAGTGGCCGTGACCGTTGAAGTTGCCCTTGAAGGCGTTGCCGGTGCTCGGCGACTCACCCGTCGGGGAACCGCCGCCGATGGGCGTCCAGTTGTTAGTGCTGTCGCCCGTACTGTTGAGCCAAATGTCGTTGGTCAAGTTCAGCGACACCCCGCTGAAGGAGGTGCCGGTGTTCACCAACTGCGCCAAACCGGCCAGCTGCTCCGGCGTGGAGATGTCGAATGAGGTCTGGCTCGCGTCATACCACGTGACATCCGCGGTGCCGTCCCAAACCGTCTGTGCCGACAGAGGCGCCGCCGCGAAGCCGAGCGTCAAAACTGCCAGTAGAACAAATAATAACTTTTTCATACAATTTTTATTAGGTTTATTAAATAGTTGTCTTTTTCTCGTCCCAAATCTATATGTCAAAAAACACTTTCCACCCAAATTACGGGGCTGCAATAATACACTTTATTCCACAACAAACGGTTCGTGTTGATTTCTTTTCATAAAAGGTAAATTAAAATGCACACCGTTAGCAGCCAATCGGTTACAGCATTCACATATTACACAAAAACACACTTACAAGGTAACAAGCAGTCATCATTCGTCATTCATAATTCGTCATTCATAACTCATCATTCATAATTCATAATTAAAAAAACGGGCACCGGCAAAACCACCAGCACCCGTTGATGTCAGTTTATGGGTTACAGTTTAAGGTTTAGGGTTTAGGGACAACCCCTTCCAGTTACCATCTCGTAAGAGGAATATCACCCCCCTTAGGGGGGCAGGGGGGGGCTCCCCTCCCCTTCAGGGGGGGGGTTACCGCTTGACGAACGTCTTCGTCACAGCACCCTTCTCCGTGGTCACGCGCACGAAATACATGCCGTCGGCGAGGCCGTTGACGTTGATGCGGGTCGGGTTGTCAATGTCGTTGACCGTGTTGATCAATTTGCCATAAACATCGAACACCTCCATCATCGTGACGTTCAGGTCGCCGTCCACGCGGATGTCAATGTATTCGCGGGCCGGGTTCGGGTAGAGGCTCACGCTCTTCTCCAGCCAGCTGTCGATGCCCACATTGGTGGTTTCCTCGGAGATGCTACCGCTCCAGTCGCTGACGTTGCCGTCACCGCAGTTGGCCTGCACCTGGATTTCGTAGGTCGTGTGGCCCGTCAGACCCGTGATGGTGTAGCTGTTGGTGTTGGAGGTCGCGGAGTTCCACGTACCGTTCTGCGGACGATACTGGATGTTCCAGCTGTTCACGTTGGCGTTGGCGTCCCAAGCGATAGCGATGCTTTCGTTCTGTACATCCGTGGTGTGCAGTCCCGTAGGCACTTCACACGGCTCGGGAGTGTCCTCAGGCAACGTCGCGAAGGTCATCTCGCTGCCCTCGACGGTCGTGCCGTTGAAGGTGATGAACGCCTTGAACGTGTAACTCGTGTTAGGAGCCAAGTTCGTGAGGTCGGCGGTGAACGTGTTGCCCGTGCCGGTGCCTGCAATTTGCGTGTAGGTGCCGCCCGTGGTGGCCTTCCACTCGAAGCCCTTCGCCGTAATGGTCACATTGTCAGGGTTTGTGATGGTGGCGTGCAGCGTGGCCGTGGTCTGCGCAACCGGATCAGCGGCGTTGGTGACCACCGTCGGATCGGTGATAATCGGACCAGAACCGCCGCAATCGGCGTTGAAGGTGAACAGCGTGCCCGAAGGAGTGCCCGAAGTGGCAAAAATCTGGGCACCGGTAGGATCCGTAACGGAGAAGCTTGCCTCAGAGTCAAAACTACCTGTATTCCAAACCAGCGTGGTCGGAAGACCGTCGCACAAAGTCACCATTTCCGTAGCGGAAGTACCGGTAGAGAGGCCAATGGTGGCCACGGAGATACCGTTCTGCTGCACCGTGATAGTGGCACCGTTCCAACCATCGCCGTAAGAGTCGGCAAGGTCGAAAGTGTAGGAGCACTGGTAAGCAGGATCGCAAACGACAGTGGCGAAGTTGAGGATAGCAGCTGCAGAAGCATCCGTACCGCAGTTCGAAGTGACATACACGGTGTAGGAGGTGGCTGCGGTCAGACTGGTAAGGTCATACGTGGTGCCCGTGACCGTGGCCGTGGTGCCGGCGCCGGGAGCGAAACCAGTCTCACCATACTCAATCGTGTAGCTGTCGGCACTGCCGGACCAGCTGATAGTGGCCGAAGTCGTGGTGATATTCGAGACAGCCAAAGCGGTAGGCATAGCACAACCGGAGCAGTTCGGCTGGAAGGAATAGGTGGAATAACCGTCCATCGTCGGAGATGCATACTGTTGAGCGCCACTGGGATCCGTGATGGTGAAGCTTGCCTCAGATGCGTAACTGCCGGCGGACCAAACCAGCTCGGTGTTCACACCATGGCACAAGTTCACAGTTTCGGTAGCCGAGTTGCCGGAGGTCAAGCCGAGGGTAGCCACCGTGATTCCGTTCTGCTTCACAGCCAAAGTGCCGCCGTTCCAACCATCGCCGTAAGAGTCGGAGAGATTGAAGACGTATGCGCACTGATCAGCAGCGGCGCAGATCGTGGTGTTGAAGTTGACAGATGCGGGAGCAGACTGACCGTCAACACCGCAATCGGCCGTCACATACACCGTGTAGGTGGTACCAGCAGTCAAACCGGAAAGGTCGAACGAGGTCGTAGTGGACGTGCCGATGGTGCCGGTGCCAATCGTGAAGCCGGCCTCACCGTACTCGATCGTGTAGCTGTCAGCATTGCTGAACCAGCTCACCGTGGCGGAGGTCATGTCAATATTGGTGACCGTCAAGTTCTGCGGAGCCGGACAAGCCACCAACGTGGTGAAGTGGATGGTGAGGGTGGCGTCTTCCGTCGCATCCGGGGTTGCGCAGTTGGTCACCACATACACATCGTACTGGGTTTCAGGATCGAGGTTGTTCAAATCCGTGGACGTGGTGTTCGTGACCACAGAATTCCAAACGCTGTCGGAGGAAGGTTTGTAATACACCGTCCAAGAGTTGTGGTCAGTATCGTTGTCCGTGAAGGAGATGGTAGCGTTGTGACCGTCGATGTTGGAGGCTTGCACGCTGGTCTTCACCGGAGAAGGACAGTTCGGAGCCAAGGAGACGGTGAAGTCATCCAAGTTCCAAGAGAGGCTGGAGTAGCCCGTGAACTTGATGGCGATTCTGGCCGTGGTGGCCGTCACACTGTTGAAGTCGAACGGTCCCATGAAGTTGCCGTTGCCTGTGCTGCCCGTGCTGCCGCGCGGACCGGGAGTGCCGGCAGGTCCTAACGCCACGAAAGTGGTCGGGTCGTTGATGTCGGTGATATAACCGATCTCCACCGTACCGTAGTTAGAGGTGCTGGTGGTCGTCGCCCAGAAGGAGAGACGCAGGTCTTGAATGTCGTTGGAGAACTCGGGCAACACCAGCATGTTGTTGGAGCCTTTCAACTCGGCGGAGTTGGCGCCGGAATGACAGGACGGGCTGTGACCGCAATAGACAAACGGGGAAGTACCGTTGTCCACCACTTCGGTGACAGGCGTTTCCCAGCAGACAAACGAATGGGCACCGCCGCCAGTATATCCCTCGAAGTCTTCGAACCACGGGTTGTCAGCCGTGACGGTGATGGCGCCGCAGGAGGTGTTGAAGTTGGCCGTCTGGGAATACAGGGAGGTGTCAGCTCCACAGATTCCACGGACTTTCACCGTGTAAGAGCTGCTGCTCGTCAAACCCGTGAAGGTATAGGTGGTGTCCGTGGTGGTGTAGGTCTGGGACATGGCTCCGCCCAACACAACCTCGTAGCTGTCGGCACTGCCGCTCCACGTGACTGTCGCGCCGTCAAGTGTCTGGCCGGAGACGGCGAGGTTGCTCGGCGGGAAACAGTCGGTGCACTGTGCCAGAATCTCGAAACCGGCGTAGTTATAATAGGAATAGGAACCGGTGGTGAGTCTTAACGTCACAGGACCGCCGCAGGCGACATTCACTGTCTGGGTGCCCGAAAATTCGCCCAGGAGTGTACCTGTTGTACCCACGCCCTCGTAAACTCTCAGGAATCCCTGATAATAGGAATAAGCGTTATACAGGTTCACCGTACCGCTCAACGAGATACCGTTGCCCGGCGTGGCGGGATAAATCACCAGCGTGTAGTCGCAAGAGGTGCTGTGATTGCCGTCGGGACCGCCGTCATCGTAAATGTAGGATCCACAGGTGGTCAGCGTGTCGCTGCCCGTGACACCCATGTTGTAAACGCCGGTCTTGAGAGTCAAAGGTCCAACCCAGTCGCTCGTCAAACCACCGCAGTCGGCCTGAACGTAGAAGTCGTAGGTAGTGATATTCGTCAAGCCAGTAACGGTGTAGGGGTTGGCGTCGGCAGCCACCGTCGTGCCCTCCGTCTCCGGATCGAAGCCCGTCACGTCATAGAGGATGTTCCAAGCGGTGGCATTACCCGGCTCAGTCCAGCCCAACGTCACCTCTTCGTTGGAGACGTTCACAGCATGGAAGTTGGTCGGATACAAGCACATCGGACGCTCTTCCAAAAGGACATCGTCCACGTAGAATCCACAGCTCACAGCGTTGGAGACGCGGAAAGCGACATAACGGCCGTTGTCCGCGTAGTTCTCGAAGGAGACCTGCTGCAGACCATATTCATACGTATTGTAAGAAGAGAGATTGATGGTGTCCATCACCACGAAGGTGGTGGGATCCGTCTTGTCGGACATCACACCGACCTCGAGTGTGCCGGAGCTGCCCGTTCTGCAAGCATAGAAGCTGACCATGAGGTCGCTGATGCTGATGGACTCGTCCACAGCCGGCATAATAGCGATGTTGAAACAGCCGTCGGTGTGGTGGAAATCCAAGAAGCGTGTGCCGCTATGGGCGTAGGTGTTGCTCGGGATATACACGTAGTGCGAAGAGTTGGAAGCGTAACGGTCCCAGCAGAGGATGTAGTTGTCCTGGCTGGTGCTGTATATAGCGCTGGCATCTTCGAAATCCTCGCTGAAAGGAAGTTGCGTGATAGGGCCGCACTCGGTGCGGAAAGAGGTCGTCTCACTCCAGGGACTCACTTCAGAGCTGCTGCACAGGGCGCGCACACGGACCGTGTATTGGGTGTTGGCCAACAAGCTGTATAGGTTCGCCTCGGTAAGGGAGACGGTGCCGAAAGAGGTCCACTCCGTGTCGGAAGCCGCCTTGTATTCGACCTCCCAGGAAGACTCAGAGCCGACAGACACCCACGTGACATCGGCGGAGTTGTCCGTCACGTTGGAAGAAGCCACCGTGTTCGGCGCGATACAGCTGCTCGCATCGCAATAGGTGAAACGGAATGTGTTGACAACGCTCAACGCAGTACCCGTGACATCCGGGTTGAAGGCGTTGTAAGGCGTGCCGTCGCGATAAGCGTAACGGGCCATCGAGGAGGTTTGGCTGTTGCCCACCACATCGTAAGAGTGGGTGGAAACCCAAGAGTTGGTCTTGTCGTTGAAAACCACTAACACGTTGTCAGTGCCGTTATACGGGAACACCGTGTCGAAATCGAGTTTGATCCAGCTGTTGTTGCCGAACTCCACGTTGCCGGAGAAGACCTGCGTGAACGTGATGTTATTCGTGGAGGAAGGCAGAATCCAACCGCCATTCAAGTCCAGATTGGTCGGGATGTTGGCCAGATAGACGTCCACTGAACGGACGGTAGTGGAACTGTAGTTGTCCTTGAAGGAGATGCTGGAGAAATCGTTCGCAATGCCCTCGAAGACGTTGGCGGTCACGATTTGCTGGGAATAGGTGTTGCCGTAATAGACGTAAGACGGCAGGAAGTTGTTCGTGCCCGTAGCTTCACCTACAGAATAGTTCACGGGGTTGTTGCACGGGGTCATGAAGCTCACGAACATCGTGTCGCTGCCATAACCGTCGAGACAGAAGGTATAGACACCCACCTGATACATGGTGTTCTCGTTCAGACCCATGATCACGTAGCTGAGATCCGTGGTGGTGTATTCCGTCTCGGTCTGGGCGGCGAGGTCACGCACGATGATGTGATACTCCGACAGGTCGCCCGTGGTGTGGGCGTTCCAGGAAATGGTGGCGTTGGAGCCGTAGATGTCGGAAGCATGCAGGTTGAGCACATTCGTGCAGGTGAGGGCGTTGGTCATGTGGACCACCACATTGGCCAAGGTGCCGCCGGGGTTCACCGTGAAGGTGAAAGGACCGTAAGTCTGCGCATCGTATTGCTGCACACCGTTCATATAGACGCTGGCCACACGCCAGTGTTCGTCGGGAGTGACCGTGAAGGTCACGTTGTCGGAGCTGCCGCAGGCCACCGTGGCGGTCTCAGGAGTAATCGTGGCGTGAATCTGTCCGTCAGAGGAGGCTGCCACCGTGGCGTTGATGACCGCCTGCGGATAAACAGTGACGGAGGAGGTAAGGACGGTGGAGACACCGTTGGCGGTGCAGGTCACCGTGTAAGTAGTCGAAGAGGTGGGAGACACCGTGATGACATCCGAAGTGGAACCGTTGCTCCACGCGTAGGTGTCGAAACCGAAAGCCGTGATGGTGAGGCTCTCACCGGCACAGATTTCAGCAGCGACGGGATCCACACCGGCCATGTAGCTCATCACCGGGTAGCCATTGTTGATGCCGTTGTCCATCTTGAAGGCGTCGCCGAGGTTGACGATCATCTGAGGATCCTGCATCTCGGCCTGCGTTACGGACGTGCCGTCGTTGGAAGCGGAGGACTGGGTCTGGTTGCCATTGACCACCGTGTAGGAGTAGCAGTTCGTTCTGTTACCATCATGAGCGGTCATACCGCCGTAGTTGGTGTTATAAGGAGTAAGCGTACCTGCGAAATAACAGTTGGTGATGTTGTCATACTGAGCGTTGCCGCCGATACCGCCAATATAATAACCGGAGATGTTGCCGGTGACACCGCAGTTCTGGATGTACGTGCCGCTGGAGTTCGGGTAGTTGGCACCCAGGATACCGCCGATGTTGTTATGGGAGGCGGAAGGGCCGGTGTTGCCGGGCGTGCCCACAATGTTGGCGTTGACCACCAAGCAGTAACGGATGTAGATTTGTCCACCACTACGGCTCATACCAGCGATGGCACCCATCATACCGCAGGATTTCACCGTGGGATTGATCAGCACCAAGGAGTCGATCGTGCAGGGATTCTGGATACAGCCGAAAAGACCGGCGTGGAAGTAGTTGGTCTTCTCGCAGTAGAGGTTGTAGATGGTGTGCCCGTGGCCGTTGAAGACGCCGCGGAAGCTGTTGCCGGAGGACTGCGCCTCGCTGGTGGCCGTAGCGGAGCCGCCGATGGGCACCCAGTTGTTGGTGGAATCCCCCGTGCTGTTCAACCAGAGGTCGGCCGTCAGGTGCAGCGTCTTCCCGTTGAAGGAAGTGCCGCTGTTCACCAACTGCGCCACACCCGCCAGTTGCTCCGGCGTGGAGATGTCGAAGGAGGTCTGGCCGTCGTCGTACCACGAGATGTCCGCGGTACCGTCCCAAACCGTCTGCGCTGACACGGGCGCGGCAACGAAGCCGAGCATCAACACTGTCAGCAGAATGGATAATAATTTCTTCATACTTTTTTTATTTAGTTTGAAAATTGTTTCTTCACAAACGCACAAAGCTGTCTAAGTCCTAAGTCTTAAGTCACTAGTCTAAGTCATAGTCACTTGTCCTAATTCAAACCGCAATAATACACTTTTTTTAAAAACAGGCGTCCGCTGTTGATTACTTTTGATAAAAAGCAAACATCGCGAATTTCCGATCCAAATTCTACCTTCGGGACTCGATTTTCCACCCGAGTTTCATGATCGTCTTGAGGGTCTCCACAGCGGTTCGGCGGTCGTAATCCCTTTCGGTTTCGGGAAGGTCGTCGTAATCCACGAGGCAGGGGTGTTTTTTCAGGGTGTCGTCGCGTTCAAGGCCGAACGTCCAGCCCTCGTTGATCCGTCCCAGCGCCCAGTTTTCGTGCACGTTGCGCGCGAGCGCCTCGACAAGCGCATTCAATTTTTCCGGGAGCGCCACATCGGAGGTGTCAACCGGACAAGGGGTGTAATTGTTGTCTGCCATTCCTTCAGATTTTGAATCCGCAAAAGTACACATATTTTCCATTCACGGTTTCACATTCCGGAATCGAACGGGGGCATACGCGGCAGATTCCGGCGGTTGGCTGTTAGCTGTTGGCTGTTAGCTCTCTCCCCGCAGACCTGACGGCATGCTTCGCGAACGGTGCATCCAAGCAAACCGCCCCCGTCATTTCGTTTAGCTACCCTACCCTACCGAAAACCACACATATTTCCGACAATCACCGCCCTAACGAAAAAGCGAAGCCTTATTCATAATTCTGCATTGAATCAGTCGCGGAGGCAGCGCCCCCCCCAACATAATCACGCGCACACCACCTTTGGAAGCAGCTTCTCGCAGTGGTCAATGATGGCGGTGGCTCTTTCAAAGCCCGTTTCACAGACTTTTTTGTTTCTGTCCCCGTCATAGCCCATCGTCAAGTGCATCAAGTCATATCCGAGGTTTATAAACCGCAACAGCCTCCCATCGCGTTTTTTAGCAGCCTCTCTGTACTTCTCGATGGACGGCCGGCCCTTGCTGGTACGGACATTCAAAACCGCATCGAGGGCGATCAGGCAGCCTTTCCACAGTGTGTCACCGGCCATCTTGATGTACTTGCTGTCCAAATAGGACTTCGTTTCAGGGTCATATTTGGCCTTTTTGATGACCTCCTCGGCGTTGGCCACATACCGCCTGGCTTCCGCGATAGGATTGGTGTTCATTGTTTCTTCCATTTTCTTTGGTTTTGGTAAACGATAAATTTAACACCGCAAAGATACACTTTTTCTTATATGCACCGCCATCTTATTAATATTTTTTTGAAATTTAGTTTTTCTACAATTAACTGATTATTTTTGGCACAAAACGGCACGTATGTTGCATTTTCGGCGTATCTGGATTGACGATTTTTGTCACCTGCCTTTGTCGCAGAGACGCAAAATTTTGCGTCTCTACGACACCCGCCAACGCAGACATCAACCATGAAATGCACAAAAATCACCACGAATGCACCACGAACACCCATAAATATTCATAATTCATAATTCAACATTCATAATTCATAATTCATAATTAAAAAGGGCGCAGCCGCACCGGCCACACCCTATGTCAATGCAGAATGTAGAATTATGAATGCAGAATTTAGTCGCGGAGACAGCGGACGGAATTTCCGTACCATTTGTCTCGTCCATAGTCGTAGCCGGAGTCTTCAGAAACAGAAGCGGCGGCATTTCCTTTGTAAAGCCACATGACATGAGCGACTCCATCCAAATAGCTGCTCGGGGTACTGCTCCAAAAACAGCACGAATGTCCAAATGCAAGATTCGTTGCCGTCTCGAGATAGCCTTCTCCAACCGGCAGGGCGGTGAATTGGGATTCGTTATTCTTCGAAGGATCGGCTCCCGGACAATACGGATAGGTCTCAATGAACTGTTGCCAATAAGCAATATAATCATTGGATTCTTCCCATGGAATGTTGTTCGGATTCCAGTTCGGGTCATTGGCAGTCAGGGAATCAAACACGTGACGCAGGGAGTCCTCGTTCACGGGTGGCTCATATTCCCATCCAGCATCGGCGGCGAGCGAACGAGCGGAACCAGTCCAACGATCGCCGTATAGGTATCCGTAATGATTTGCGGCAAAGTCTATCAGCGTTTTCCACTCCTCGTCGTTGGGCAGGTGCCACCCTTTAGGGCAGACGCCTTGCACTTTACCGGCGACCGTGGTGTCGCGGACGGCGGCATACCAGTTGTAAAACAGCCCGGTAGTGGACACGTCCGAACCCGGCACTTCACAATAGCCTGGTGTATGGTCGAGTTCGGCAATGCCTTGGGCGATGGGAGTTCCGTCGGCGTAATGGGTGGTTCGGAGGTTGGACTTCATCCACACCTGCTTGCCGATTTTCACTGCATCGTAACTGTTGCCGTCATAGTCCTTCACCGCGTTGTGAATTACCTTCGGTTCGAACTGCTTGTTGCAGGAGAAGGTCAGGACTGCTAACAAGCATACACTGATGATAAAAAGCAACTTTTTCATTTTAATAGGATAATAGGATTACTTTTCAATTTTAATAGTCGCGGAGACAGCGGACGGAAAAGCCGTATTTAGCATCGAAACCAGAGCCCGTACTATACCCAGAACCTCCTTTATTTATGGTAGCTGAAGAATAGTCGAATTTCATACCATGCCGATTATTTGAAGAGTAACTTCCATAAGAACAACTCCAAATAGCAGCATATTTATATGCGTCAGAAGAAGAAACGCCAGGCGAGTAAGTTCCTGCACCCTTCAATGAAAATCCTGTTGCATTATTTTCTTCTACATTTACACCAATCGCGCATGCATTGGAGGTTGAAGAAGGAGTGCTCCATCCGACACTGTCACACAATGCTTTGGCAATATTATTAACGTTCTCCCCGCACAAATATTGACTTTTGACGTAATCCATCAACACTGTCAATTCCGCATAGCTTGGCACATGCCATCCTGTAGGACACACACCTTGCACAGCACTAGGGATGGAATCAGAAGCCAAATCATCACGCATTGTCGCTTTCCAATTGTAGAGCAGACCAAATAAATTCACATTTTCCTCATTGAATACGTTACTGGACGAGACACCAGGATAATAGTAATAATTAACATCATAAGATGTTTCCAGTCCGTGCTCTATCGGCCATCCATCCGAATAGTGCGTTGTCCGCAAGTTCTCCTTCATCCAGCACTGGTTGCCGATGAGAACGGTATTATAGACGTTGCCGTCGTAGTCAGTGAGGGTCTTCATGTCGCAGCCGGCATAGAAGTCGAACTGGTTGCCGTAGGTGGTGCCCTTCGCATTGGTGGCAAAAGCCCGCACGAAGTAAAGCTTGCCGATAGGCAGACCGCTCAGCGTGGCAATGAACTCGCCCACACTGCCCTCAACTGTCACCACACCGCTCTCCAAAGTCGGGTTCGGCAACGTGTCGTAGCAGAAACCGCGTTGGAGAATCGGAGCGCCGCCGTCGGAAACGACCGTGGCCAAGCACTCGTTGTACATGGAGACACTGTCAGTGGTCACCGTCGGGACCTGCGGAGTCAACGTGTTGACGGTAATCGGGGTGCTGTAAGTAACGCCCACAGCGTTCACGGCATAAGCGCGCACATAATAGGTGGTCTCAGGTTGAAGGTTCGTCAGAGAGGCCGAGAAGACACCGATGCCGTTGCCGAGATGCAGATGTTCGCCGGTCATCACAGGGTCGGGAGTAGTAGCCCAGCAGAGACCGCGGGCAGTCACGGCGTACGTGCCTGAATCAGTAACATCTCCGCCGCATGTGAAAGAAGTGAAAGAAACTTCCGTTGCCGGCACAATTTCCAAAGAGGGTGCGTGCTCGGTCAAGGTGGTGAAGACCTTCTCCTCGCCATAATTGGTGCCCCACATATTGGTGGCATAAGCCCTTACGTAATACGTGGTCGACGAGTTGAGGTTCAACAAGTTGGCGGAGAAACTGCCGGAACCGGAGCCACAACTCACCGTAGCGCTTTCCACCGTGGGATGCATCACGGTGTCGTAGCAGAAACCTTTGGCCGCCACCGGCGCACCGCCGATATAGACCACGCTGCCGTTGACCGTGGCGGAGAGATATGACACATCGGCGACTCCCGTCGTCATCACGGTCGGAGGCGTGTGGTGACCTTCCAGCTCGTCGATACGGTGGCGCAAACTGTCAATCGTGTTGTCCATGTCGTTCATCACGTTGTCCACCGAGTCGAACGTGTTGTTGATCACGTTCACCGTCTGTTGAAGCTCGCCTTCCGTGATATACAGGGCATCGTTCTCGAAAGCACTGACTTGTGTGGGAACGGCCGCGATGGTGATGTACTCCGCGTCGTTGGTGAAAGCGCTCACCTGCGTCGGAATGGCCTCGGCTGTGATGTACTGGGCATCATTGTTGAAAGCACTCACTTGGGTGGGGACAGCCGCGATGGTGATGTACTCCGCGTCATTGTCGAAAGCACTCACCTGTGTGGGAATGGCCTCGGAGGTGATGTACTGGGCATCATTGGCGAAAGCACTCACATTGGTCGGCGTGTTGATCAAATCGTTGTAACTCTTGTTCCAAGCATTGAACTGTGGGTCAGTCTCGGTGTAGGATGTAAGATAACCTACATCGTTCGTGAACGCAGAAACATCAGTGGGAACCGTAGGAATAACCGGGGTGTTAGCAATTTCCGAATAGTCATACGTCGGTTTGTTGGCTTCCTTCGCCCAAGCCGGCACCGTCGGGTCGGTCTCGGTGTAGCCGGTGAGGTAACCTGCATCGTTCGCAAAGGCACTCACATTGGTCGGCACCGTCGGGATAGTCGGCTGATTCGTCAACGAATTATAATCGCCATCAAACAACACAGGCTTATTAGTGAGGTCGTTGTAATCCTTGTTCCAAGAATTGAACTGCGGGTCGGTTTCGGTATAGTTAGTGAGATAACCGGCATCGTTGGTGAACGCGCTCACGTTGGTCGGCACCGTCGGGATAGTCGGCTTGTTCGTCAAGTCATTGTAATCGCCGCTGAAACCCACGGCCGCTGCCGGAAGCTTCACAAAACTGCCACCAGTCAATGAAATCGTATCGTTGCTGATAGTCAACACCTGCTGCTCGCTGTATTCAGTGAGGTAGCCCGCATCGTTTGTGAACGCACTCACATTCGTCGGCACCGTCGGAATCGCAGGTATATCCGCACCAGTAATATATCCAGCATCGTTGTTGAAGGCACTGACGTTGGCAGGCACTTCGGGAATCATCGGTTTGTTGGTCAGCGAATTGTAATCGCCGTCGAAGCCCGCCGGCAGTTTCACGTAGCTACCGCCGGTCAGGAAAAGCGTATCGTTGCTGAAGCTCAACACCTGTTGCTCGGTGTATTCGGTGAGGTAACCCGCGTCATTCGTGAAAGCACTCACGTTAGTCGGCACCGTCGGGATGGTCGGAGTATTCACAATTTCCGAGTAGTTGTACGTCGGTTTGTTGGCCTCCTTCGCCCAAGCCGGAACCGTCGGGTCGGTCTCAGTATAGCCCGTCAGATAACCCGCGTCGTTCGTGAACGCACTCACGTTAGTCGGAACTGTGGGGATTGTAGGAATATCCTGTGTGGTGATGTATCCCGCGTCATTGGCAAAGGCACTCACATTGGTCGGCACCGTCGGGATGGTCGGAGTATTCACAATTTCCGAGTAATTATACGTAGGTTTGTCGGCTGTTTTTGCCCAAGCCGGAACCGTCGGGTCGGTCTCAGCATAGCCCGTGAGATAGCCGGCGTCGTTCGTGAAAGCGCTCACGTTAGTCGGCACCGTCGGGATGGTCGGAGTATTCACAATTTCCGAGTAGTTGTACGTCGGTTTGTTGGCCTCTTTCGCCCAGACCGGAACCGTCGGGTCGGTCTCGGTGTAGCCTGTGATGTAACCCGCATCGTTCGTGAAGGCACTCACATTCGTCGGAACTGTAGGGATCGCAGGAATATCCTGTGAGGTGATGTATCCCGCGTCATTCGTGAAGGCACTCACGTTGGTCGGCACCGTCGGGATGGCGGGGGTGTTCGTCAGGTCGTTGTAGTCGCCGCTGAAACTATTACCCGCCTCCTTGGCGTACAGCGCATACGGCACGCTCAGCAGCTGCTGGGTGGAGGTCACGGAGTAGCTGTTGCCGCCAGTCGGGTCGATTTCCGTTTTCAGGAAATAGGGACCGGCCGACCAGTCGATATCGCCGAAGGTTCCGAAAATAGCGTTCCCGTCACCGATATTCAGCGTGATGAGTCCGTTGGCGTTCGTGCTCGGCATCTGCGTTTCGACATAGACACCACTGCCCGTGGCGCTCCCCTGCAGGATGCTCACGCGCACACCTACTAAAGTGTTTGTTACCAGCGCATTGTTAGCGCTTCTCACCACCGCCTGGTAGGTGAGCTTTTCGGGTGCCTGCGCCATCGCCACTACGACGGCCAGCACCATGATTACCATTGTAATTAGTTTCTTCATACTCTTTATGTTTTGGTTTGTACTATTTGTTCTTGATTACCTCAGGATTCGCTACGTTCACCCTGGGTTAGCATAAATCAGGCCTTCGGCCCTTATGGAAGGGTGCTAAGACCGAGACAGCCTCGTTAACTGCTAACTACTAACTGCTAACTTCTCACCACCTTGAACGTCTTCAGCACGCGTTTCCCATCGCGCACCTCCAAGTAGTAGGTGCCTGTGGCGTACTGTCCGATCTGGAAGGGGGTGAGGTCGCCGGTGACGGGAATGGTCTGCAGACGCTTGCCGCTGCCGTCGTAGAGGATGGCGCGGAGGCCGGCGGCGGGAATCTCGAAGCCGTTGAGTCTCAGCTGCGCGAGGTTGTCCGTGGGGTTGGGATAGACCACGGCGTCGAGGGCAATCTGAGGATAGGCGTCAACCCCAACGGTTTGGATTTCGTAGGGTTGCTGCACACCTTCCACTATGGTGATGGATCCGTTGCTGTTGGTAACAGTCTGCACGGCAATCTGCCCGACGGTGTAGCTCACGCTGCCGCCGTTGCCTTGCGCGTCGCCGCCCACCGGCACGACCGCGCTCTGGGCTGCAACTATACCCGAGATGCAGAACAAAATGGCGAAAATGGTAAACTTCTTCATAATCCTATCTTTTTTATTGTCAATCAATTTGTTCCGAATGGACAATACACAAAGAAAGTGGAGCCTTTGAT
>Ga0247611_10006542_pt1 | contig 14917 bp, 17 predicted proteins | sample 177DNAGHGhighgp2_FD_192422 | JGI IMG/M metagenome (GOLD analysis project Ga0247611, IMG submission 192422) | Sheep rumen microbial communities from Palmerston North, Manawatu-Wanganui, New Zealand - 1770 DNA GHGhigh gp2 | ecosystem: Host-associated > Mammals > Digestive system > Stomach > Rumen...
TGCGGACAACAGCCTGTAATATTATGTTCTCCAAGAATAAGGCTTCCTCTTTATCAGTTGCTTGAGCGTCACATTCCGACAATTGTTGTAATTTCTTATTCAGAATTAATAACTGATATTAAGGTAGATGCTGTGGATACTATTGGTGAAAGTTATACATTGTCTTAGATATGAAACAAATAATATTATTTTTGATAAAAATATACCAGTCAATTTCAAAACATACGCCTCCTGTTTGCCGTTTTACTCCAACATGTTCGGAATATACAAGACAGGCGGTTGAAAAATACGGAGTGATAAAAGGACTGTGGCTTGGAATGAAACGTATTTCAAAATGTCATCCTTGGCATGAAGGCGGTTATGATCCTCTGGAATAATATTTGGCATTAAAAAACGGCACCTGTGAAGAGATGCCGTTTTATTGTTTGTTTGAAAAATTATCCTCTGATACCTAATTTTTTAATCAAAGATCTGTAACCTTCCAAATCTCTTGATTTTAAGTAAGAAAGTAATCTCTTTCTTTTACCTACCATCATGTAAAGACCTCTTTTTGTAGCGAAGTCTTTTTGATTAGATTTCAGGTGTTCTGTTAATTCGGAAATCTTTTTGCTAAGCATAGCAATCTGAACTTCAGCAGAACCGGTATCTTTTTCGTTAGCACCATATTCTTTAATGATGTCTTGTTTGTTTTTCAAGTTGATTGACATAATAATTTTTCCTTTATTTCGTATGAGTACAAATTGGCGTAAGCACTCTACACCCGTATATTAATACGCTAAAAGAAAAATTGCAATACATGATGTTAATAAAAATTAAGTTATTCTGTGAGAAATGTCACCGGCAATATCCAAATATATGTCTGCATCAAGTTTTGCTTCAGAATAATCTTTGTATGCCTTATTGTAGTTTCCTTTTCTTACAGAACTGTCATTTGAGTTTTGGTATTCTCTTAGTAATCTTTCGCAAGTCTTTTTCAAATCTGCAGCCTGACCTTTTGCGAGCAAATATTTATTCCAGATTTCTTCAAATTCTGCCATCTTCTTTTCGTGACGTTCAATAAGCATATCTACAAATGCGTCAGACAAGTTTCCGGCTTTTAATTCTGCCTGAACCTGTGCTCTGATTTTAGGATTTGAAATTTGGTCTAATCTTTTATCAATTTTTTCCTGTTGTTCTTCTTCTTTTTTTTGTGCAGCGGAGTTTCTGTTTACATTATAAAATAAGCTTACACCTTTTAAATCGGGTGCGGCGTTACCGCCTTGGGCTGCAAAATTAAACACGCCCAATTGATTTAGTCTGTTGAGCATGCTTGTTGCGTAGCGATTGTAATCACCGCCAAACTCTGCCTGTAGTTTTGGATCGTTTTGAAATTCTTGTGGTGATACTATTCTGTTAACATCAGCCATTGTAATTCCTCACATTCATATCCTATGTATATATAAACGTTTTTTTCATAGGGAATTTTCTCATGTTTTTGGTTTTGTTAAAAAAACTTAACATGTTTCTGAATTTAATCAATTTTTGGCAGATGAAAAACTTTTAAAAAATACGGGGAATTTATACAAGGGGAATATTGAATTATGGGTGACGGAAAAGTTGAATATGTAAATTTCGGCGGTGCTTTGGTACCTGAAAGCAGCAGAAGGACGACTATACCTGATGAGGAAACAGGTAAAAAACTTTACTGTGTATTTTTGGATGATAAAGGAACAAAGATTACTTATCCCGAGCAAAATAAAAAACAGCCAAAACAGATTGAGTATGTCAAATTAACCTCAAGCAGAGCCAGTTTATTTGGGGGTGAGGCTACTGTACATGAAACAAATATAAGCAAGGCTCAATTTGATTCAATATGGGAAGATGCACGTTCATTTACTTCCTGTGAGAATTTAAACGCGAATAGTGTTAAATCTTACTATAAGGGTGATAATAATTTAAGACATGTTGAGACCGGAACTAATACCGGATTAAAATGGTATTACGAAGGATTTGTTGATACTCAGCCAAAAGTTGAAATTCAGCAGGAAGGGTTGTTGTTCAATACTAATAAGATGAAAGTTTCAAACTTTAGTGGTGCAACTGTCAAGGGTTCTGAAGATGAAGATGATATTACCCTGCAAAATTCTGATAATTGTACAATAGAAGTTGATTCAGATAACAACAACATACTGTTTTCCGATAATGTAAAAGTAGTTAACGGTTCAGGCAACAAGGTTGTTGCAGGTGATTATGACAAAACTACATTTGCAAAATTTGATTACAATACTGCAAAAGAAACTGCCGTGAAACAGTATAAAAGTGAAGGAAAATATAAACAATAAAGTTTTCTATTTATAAACGGATTTTGGTTTCTTGATAAATACGAGCAGTGGTATCAGCAAAAATGTGGCAAGAGCAAACCATCTGAAAGTATCAATATAAGCCCATAGTGCTGATTGTTGCAGTAGTTCCTGATAAATTTGACCGTGAGCCATTGCCTGTGCTGTTCCGTAATCAACATATTGCATCATCATTTGGGTTGCGGCTGTTATTTTTGCATTGAAGGCTTCATTTGCAAAATTGAGATGATTAATCAGCATATTTTGGTGAACTTGTGAAAATCTTGCAACCATTGTTGTAGAAATAGATGTTCCAATTGCACCTCCGATGTTTTTTACAAGATTTTGTAACCCTGAGGCGTTTGTCATACCCTCATTAGGGGTTGTGGATAGTGAAAGCGGAATAAGCGGAGTTAGTGCAAGAAAAATTCCTGCACCGTACATAATATTTGGTAACGCTATTGTTCCCAGATTAATCTGTAAACTTATCATTCCGAAATATAAACTTCCAAAACCCAATGAGCCTAGGCCAATCATTGCAACACGTCTGTCACCTATAAATTTTGATATAGTTAAATAGGTTATCAGCCCGATTATACTTCCAATCCCTCTTGCACCCATCGAGAGTCCGCTCAGATATGCAGTATATCCCAAAAGTCTTTGCAGCATTGACGGTAAAAGTGCCGCCGAAGCTAAAAATACACCCATTAATATTACCTGAATAAATGTTCCGAAAAAGTATGTTTTATCTTTCAGTATGCTTAAATCTATCAGTGCGTCTTTGTTTTTAAACTGGACTATGAAAAATGCAATTGCACAAATTACCGATATGACAGTCAATTTGCAAATCCATGCAGAACCGAACCAATCTTCATCATTACCTTTATCCAAAACGATTTGCAGCGTAACAAGCCATCCGACAAGAAATATCATCCCCCATACGTCAACTTTAACATTTTTTTGTCTTTTTGCATAAGGAGGATCTTCCAAAAGTTGATGTGACAGGTACACACAAACAAATCCGAGCGGTATATTTATCAGGTAAATCCACGGCCATGACCAATTTTCAGTAATCCAACCTCCTACTATAGGTCCGAGTAAAGGTGCAAATACAATTGCTATACCGAATAATGCCATTGATTTAGGACGGTCTTTCGGCTCGAAATTCTCCATCATCATAGCCTGCACCAAAGGTAACAATCCTCCTCCGCCAAGTCCCTGTATAAATCTTGACAATACTATTTCTATCATTGAATGCGATATTGCACACATAAATGAGGAGATAGTGAATACTACCAAACAAATTATAAAATAATTTTTTCTGCCAAGAAGCTTTGACATAAATCCTACCAGTGGTATTGCAATTCCGCTTGCAATTAAATAACTGGTTAAAACCCAGGTAGATTCATTCAAACTTACAGACATTGAACCTGCAATATATGTTAGTGCTACGTTAGAAATTGTTTCATCCAACGCAAACATAAATATTGCAAGTATAATCGGCATAACCGCAAGCCATGGATTAATCGACGGTTTCCAAACTTCTTGTGTGCTATTCTCCATCCTTATTATTTCCCATAAATGTATATCCTATCAATTCTATCGGGAAAAATTTAAAATTTCAAAGTAAAATTTACATACTGTTAAGCAAATATTGTTTCAAGTCATATTTTTGCACCCCCTTGAATAACTGTAAAAAATATGTTAAAATAATAAAAAACAGGAGGATTAAAACTATGAGTATATCTGCATTTAAGCAGGGGGGGGGGTAAAATCCTCTCATAGTAAGGATTTACAGGATTTTATAGCTGAGAAATTCAGTTATTTTGGAATAGGAAATTTGCCCTCTACCGTCTGGAAAGGGTTGAAAATCAACTTGAGCAAAGCGAAAGTTATATTTTCGGGTGAGGAGTCAGACCTTTCAGATGGTGTTAAATCTTTAGTATCAACAGTCGAAAAAACGGCTGGATTGCCGCGGTCGCAAGGCTACTTGCTCCCTCGCAATGACATGAGTAGTAAAACCGCATTCACCTTGGCGGAAGTTTTAATTACTCTCGGTATAATTGGTGTTGTTGCGGCAATGACTTTGCCTGCCTTAATTCAGAATTATCAAAAGGCACAGGCTGTATCTCAACTTAAAAGAAGTTATGCTGTTGTTCAAAATGCTGTAGAGTTTATAAGAGGTGAATATGACGGTATTGATATGAATACAATGCCATTTGTGCATATGGTAAATGGTCATCCAAAATATTTTGATATGGCAATGTTTGCCGATGAATTAAGTAAACATTTAAATTATTTAGAAAAAGGTTATCATAGTGCATATTCTGATGAAGTAAAAATGTGTTTACCGGAAAATACTGACAAAAGCTATAAATGGGCAAATGCTTCAAAGCAGACGGGTTGGGGTGTTGTAAGATATTGGTGGAAACTAAATGATGGTTCCTGTATAGGATTTAATTCTCGTGGCAATAATCAAAATTGGGTAGAAGGTAATGATAAAGTGGTTCTCTTTTATATAGATATAAATGGAAGTGATAAAAATCCTAACCAATTTGGCAAAGATACTTTTGTTTTTGAATTGTTGCATAGTGGTAAAGTAATACCATTTTTAGACAATAGTACAGATCATAGTTGTGCTTTAAATGGTTCGTCTGCATACAAAGGTTTGACATGTGCTAATAAAATTATAAATGACGGTTGGCAGATAAAGCATGATTATCCTTGGAAATAGTATTATATGCTGTCGGTTGTTCATAAGCTGATATTTTTATGTATGATATAATATATAAAAAGGTAAAGCTTATGACGGATTACAAAACATATCTTGACAACGGAATAGAAGATATTAACAGCGGAAGATTTAACAGCGGAATTGATAATATCAATAAATCTCTCGAGTTAAAGCATGATTGGGCAATACCGTATTTTTACAGGGCAGTTGCTTATGATGCGTTGGAAGAGTTCAACGAAGCTATGCTCGATTATACAAAAGCTCTTCAGCTTGATGATAAGATGGCTGATGCTTATTATAACCGTGCAAGAATTATTCTCTCAAGAAAAGATATTGATAATCCAAAAATTGAAAATGCGGTTAAGGATTTGGAAAAAGCTCTTGAACTTGATGACAAGTTTATAGATGCCCTGTATGCAATGGCTGCTGCCAAGAAGAAACTGGGTAATTACCATGAAGCACTGGTTTATCTTGAAAGACTTTTGCAAATTCAGCCGGATTCTGTTTGGGCAAAAGCTCTGAAAAAACTTATTCTGCAAAAATATATTGTATAATCCTAATATAATAAAAAGACCGGTTGTACCGGTCCGAACCACATAATAAACTCTCTTTTAAAACACTCCTTAGAGAATCTCTTTCTCATAATCCCTATCAAACAGCTAAGCTTATTTTTCGATAGCTTTTTCTGTTTTTTCAATCTCTTCAATAAGAAATCTTAGTTTATCTTTAAAAAATTCCAGAAATAAACCGATTTCATTCTTAAAACTGTAGGCACCGGGCCAAATTGCATATTTGTACATTATTATTTCTCCTTAGAAATTGTCTAACCTTCGTATTTTTGTTTACGGTGTTTTAAATTTTTTCTTTAGAATTTTTATAATTATGTTAAGATTTTGTTACATAAAACAGCAAAAAAAATTCCGATTTTAATCGGAATGGTGGACAGATAATATAATTTAGTTAGGTTAGTTATAAATTTTATTCATAGTTCTTCTGCTGTTTAAAACAAGTTGTGCAAGAATAAATAGCGACATAATATTCATCATATTTGTATATCCCATATATCCTATCCATGCGATTACTCCGGTCAAAAATAACAGGAACATGTTTTTGCGGTTTTCAATTTTTCGGGATTGTTTTTTCAGTAAAATATTTAAATTTGTCTTATAAACTTTGTTATCAGGATTGAACTTTAAGGCTTTGTTTAAATATCTGATTGCCATGATATCGTCTTTTCTGTATTTATTTAAAAATACCGCATAGTCATTGTATAAAGATGCATTTACCGGATTTAGTTTTATTGCTTTTATATATTCATATTCTATTTTATCTGTTTTGTTCATTTGTCTTTCTCCTTCTCTTCTTTCTGATTACATTTTGATAATATAATTCAGATGCGTCAAAAACGGACGAATTAAAAAATACTTTTAATTTATTTAAAAAAATGTTAGAATTAATTTAACTAACATAGGAGTTTTTATGATAAATGCGGCTATAAAACAACTGATAACTTATGGAACAGAAAACAATCTGGTAAATAAACGGGATAAAAATTATATTATCAATAAAGTTTTAGAAATCCTTAAATTAAATGAATATATAGAACCTGCGGATGAATATAGTAATGTGTCGTTAGAGGATATATTTGATTTAATTACGGATTATGCAGTAAAAAATAACATAACAGATGGCAGCGATAAAGATTTAGGCTTGTTGAAATCCCGTATTATGGCTACACTTTTGCCAATGCCGCATGAAATAAATGACAATTTCAAAAAGTTATACAGAATTTCACCTAAAAAATCTACTAATTGGTTTTATGAATTTTCAAAAGCTTCAAATTATGTTGACAAGTATCGTGCTGTCAAAAATGTGAAATGGAATGTATCTACCAAATACGGTAAAATGGATATATGTATTGATTTATTTGATAAAAGTTCTGATGACAAGTCAGGATATCCAAAATGCAAATATTGTCATGAAAATGAAGGATTTATGAGGGATGCAAATTTGAGAATGCTCCCTATAACTTTGAATAAAGAAGACTGGATGTTTTGGTATTCTCCGGAAGGATATTATAATGAGCAGTGTATCGCCTCAAATCCTGAGCATAAGACAGGCGATTTAAGCAGTGAAACTTTTACAAAGCTGTTTGAATTTCTGAATATATTTCCGCATTATTATATTGGTGCAGATTCTTGTATCCCGTTTGCAGATGATTATAAACCTGTGCATGAGGCATTTATCGGCGGAAATTACGAATTTGCCATAAATCGTGCTGATGTTGAAAAATATTTTCAGGTTAAGCGTTTTGAGGATATTCAAATTGGTATTCTTAATTGGCCTTTATCTGTGATAAGGATAAGGAACAATGACTACACTAAAATAGTAAAACTTGCCGAATATATATCAGGCAAGTGGAAAGTTTACCGTGATGATAGTATCGGACTTATTGAAAGTGCGGGTACAGAACCTTGTAATACTATTGTACCTGTTGCCAGAAGGCTCGGAGATTTGTACGAAATTGATTTAATTCTGAGAAATAATATCAAAAATTCCGAGCATCCTTTAGGAGTATTTCATACCGATGAAAAGTATCATCACATTAAAAAAGAACATCTTACCGTAACTGATCTTATAGGAATGCTTATTCTGCCGGCTTCTTTAAATGATGAAATGAAACTTCTTGCCGATAAAATTTTAGAAGGCGAAGATTTGAGAGCGGATGAAAGTACCGCAAAGCATGCACATTGGGTCGAACATTTTATTATGGAATACGACGATATTTCTGAAGATAATATTATGGAAATTTTGCAGAATGAACTCGGACGCAGTTATATAGGTATGCTTGACAGTGCTGCCGTATTCAAACGTGATGATAACGGTAAAAAAGCATTTGACAGGTTTATTGAAACTTTATAGACGATATTCCTTCCTTATAGATTTTCGTTTCTCTTTTTCGTCACAATTCATCCATTTTGTGATGTGTTTGAGCAGCTCGTCATTGTGGTAATGAATTGCGTGTTTTGATTTGTGGTGAATATCAATCAGGTGGCAGTGCATTGCCCGTTCTACATTGATTAAAGCAATATTATATTTGTATAAAGCGTCTATGTAGTTATTTAGTGATGTTTGGTATGCAGTTCTTGCAGATTGCAGTGCGACGTAATCTTCTTTATCATTTTTGTAATCGTTCATAACAATTTTAAGGTGTGTATATGCGTTTGCTGTTGCTACCTGACATATAGGAAACTCCAATTCCGCTTTTTTTAAATCGGTTAAAGCTCGCTGAACTTTGAAATATAAATTCTTTTTAAATAAAACTATTTCGTTATCTGCAATATTCAACTGAGCGTCAGCACCTTTAATACTGTGTTTCAAATTCATAAGATTTACGCTGGAATCAAGTGTAACCCCAACTTGAAGGCTGTTATCTCCTTTAAGATGGTTATTTTTGTAATATCCATATCCTACACCTGCTTTTAAATCAGGGAAATATGTTCTTTTTATATAGTTTAGTGATTGCTCCATTGCTTTAAATGTTGCAATTAGAACTTTTAAATCAGGACTGTTTTTGTACGCAATTTCTGCCGCATTTTTTTCATCAAATGGCAGTTCCTCAGGTATAAATTCTTTTGATGTTTCATTATCAATAAATTCATTATTGTATGAATATGTGCTTGTGCTTTCTATTTCGTATGGTTCGGGTTTTTCCACAAACATTGCATTGTTAAGGTCGATTTTTGCGTTTTCAAAATCATTCACAGCCTGTAAATATCTTACCCTTGAAACGTTATAGTTGAATCTTGCACTTGATATATCAGAAATTCTTGTTGAATTTTTTGTGGCTAATTTTTCAGCCATATCAAGAAATTCCTCATTTAGTTCAAAATCTTTTTTTACGACTTCCATTCTGGATTTTGCAAGCAGAACTTTGTAATACTTTTCTTTTACGTCAAAAAGAGTTTCACAAAGGCTGTCTATAAATTCATATTCTGCACCGATTTTATAAAATTCTTCCATCTTTATATATGCGGTAGTTTTTCCGAAATTATAGACTAACTTGTTTATGGTAACGGCAACATCAGGGAATTCCATTACATGACTGTGGTATTCTTCCCCAAAAGAGTGATTGTTGTTATAAAATCCTATACCTGCACTAATTACGGGGAAATATTCGGATTTTGCTATTCCTACATTACTTTGTGCTAAATCCAGATTATATTTATACTTTTTTATGACAGGACTGTTGTGAAATGCTATTGAAACACAATCGGTTATAGACAGTATGTCATTCTTTTCTACAAATGCTTTCTTGAATAATTCTTCGTGTTCGTCATGTTCATCGTGTTTTTTAACTTCTATTTTGTTATTTTGTTTTTTAACTTTAGCTCTTGATGTGATAGCAAAAGCATCGGTCGTACAATTCGCACAACAAAACGCCGTTAGTATAACAAGCAAGGTAAATTTCTTAATTCGGTTAGCCATGCCTAACATAATATCACAAAAATAAAATATAGAAAGTAATGTAGTGAAGTATGGCAACAGAACAACACCACAATAAGTGAAGCAAAATTTTTGTTATATTATAAGAATTTTATATTTTTACAAATTTATCCTTGCCTTGTTTGCATAAAGGACATACATAATCATCAGGCTCCTGTGTCAAATCCCCTTCGTATATATATCCGCAAATTTTACATTTATATCTTGGTTTACCGTCATTATTTTCCTGTTTTGGCGTATCTTCAATAAATGTTGGTGCGGTTTTCGGGCTATTACCTTTTTTTACTTTGTGATAATAAGCATAAGACATTGGGATTTGCTCTTTCAGAGTGTCGCCGTCTGTAATTTTACCCAAAAATATTGTGTGAGTTTCTGTTTCCATTTTATCAACTACTTCGCAAATTACATATCCGGTTGAATCTGATATTACATCCAGTCCGTTAATTTTTTTTGTTTCTACATTAACAAATTTGTCACGATCTCTTCCTGATGTGAAACCGAATACCGGAATAATATTGTCATTAACATCTACTCCAAGTATTGATATCGCAAATCTACCTGTTTTTTTGATACATTCATTTGTGAAATTTTCGTGGTTAATACTTACGGCAATAGTATCATGAGTTACCTGCATGGCACTGTTTGCAATACATCCCGTTGATTTTTTATCACATAATGTTGACACTACATAAACACCGTAAGACAGATTTCTTAAAACATTTTTATTCATATAACCCCCTAATTTTTTGTCATTATACCATGAAATTATTTAAAAATTGATATACAATAATTCAATGGATAAATGTGTTATAAAATTAAATACTGCAAGAAACTGCCTCAGATATGTTATAAAGACTTATAATATAAAAGAAATTTTTATACCGTATTATATTTGTCCATCGGTGTTGACAGCTGGCAGAAAGGAAAATTGCAGTATCAAATTTTATCATATAGATGAGAATTTTTATCCGGATATGGTGTTTGATAAAAATTCTTATATATTATATCCGAATTATTTTGGTATATGCTGTGAAAATGTTTTCAAACTGGCTGATTTATATCCGAATTTGATTGTGGATAATGCTCATAACTTTTACATGCCTCATTGCGGATTAGCGTCATTTAATTCTCTAAGAAAGTTTTTTAACCTGAAAGACGGTGCTTTTTTAAATATTTCTAAAAATTTGGATGAAACTTTTGCCGTTGACACAAATTATTATCAACAATTTGATAAAATGAGTTATGAAGAAATGGTGTGCAATGAAAACAGGTTAAATAATCAGGATATTAAACTTATGTCTGCCTGTACAAGTAATTATTTTGCACAAATCGATATAGAAAAAGAAAAAATAAAAAGGATGAATAAATTTAATGAGTTTCATAAACGCTTCGGGTATAAAAATATGCTAAAGCTAAATTTAACCGATTTTGATGTTCCTTTTGTGTACCCGTATCTGACTTATGATGATACAGAAGCAGAAATACTTGAAAAAGATGGTTATTTGATATTAAGATATTGGAATTTTTTGCCGGATAATTTTCCGGAATACAAATTTTACAGACATCTTATACCAATACCACTGGTATAAATGCTTTAAACTGCTGCGTTCATGTCTTCCAGAGCGGTAGAAATTTCATCCAAGATAAGTTGAGCCGCAGCAACACGATTTTCGGCTGTTGTTATAGGTCGTCCGACAACCATATAATCTACACCTGAAAGGATTGCATCTCTTGGGGTATCAACACGAACCTGATCATTTACGGATGCCCATGTAGGTCTTGTTGCAGGACATACGATAATAAAGTTTTCATCATCAAGTTCTTTTCTAATCCTTTTAGCTTCTTCCGCACTTGCAACTACTCCGTCCAACCCTGCATCGTGAGCTACTTTTGCAAGTTGGACAACAAAGTCCTCAATACTTTTATCTACACATAATTCTGTTGTAAGCGTTCTTTGACCAAAACTTGACAATAATGTTACTCCGAGAATAACAGGAGGTTCTTTTTCCAATCTTTTTGCAGCGGCTTTTACAGCTTTGACACTTCCTGCAATCATTTTTGAGCCGCCCTGAATATGTACGTTAAAAAAGTGTATATTGTTTTTTACAAGACTTATGCAAGCTTTTTGCACAGTGTTTGGAATATCATGGAATTTGCTGTCATAATAACATTTCCCGCCTAATTTTTCGATTAGTCTGACTGCTTCAAATCCGTAACTTACAATTAAAGGTAGACCTATTTTAAAGTATCCGACGTAATCTTTTAATTCATTTACAAGTTCTTCTACTTCTTCTAAAGTTTCAACATCTAATGCCAAAATTATTCTGTCTTTTGGGGAAACAGGTTTTAACATACACTAACTCCATCCATCATTACCTATAGAGGTGTTATATCATATATGACAGAATATTGCAAGTTTATGACATTTTTCAAAAAATTATTCGATTAGGCAATATGAATTTTCTCAAGATTATTTCAATATCATATAGTAAATATTTTATGAGGATTTTAACTATGTATAAAAAATTAAGTGTTGCTATTTTGGTATCTGTAGGTTTTGCAATCGGTTATTCATTAAATAATATTGCCGTTTCCAATACAAATATTAAACTTGCTGTTGTTGATACCGCAAAAATAATTTCTGATTCTTCTGAAATAAAAACCCTAAAGTCAGAACAACAATCAAAATTGAAAGCTATGCAAACTACACTGGAAAAAGCACAGGCCGAAATTTCAAAAGAAACTGATGCTGATAAGGCTGCAAAGTTAGAGGAGAAATACAGGGAAGAAATTAATCGTCAAAAAATTGCGATGGATGAAAATTACAACAAACGAATTTCTGATTTGAATACAAAAATTCATACAGTTGTTGCAAATAAAGCAAAAAGTCAAAATTACGATTTAGTTTTGCCAAAAGATATTGTATTCTGGGGTGGAGAAGATATTACCGCAGATGTCGAGAAAGAATTTAAGTAGAAATAATTAACTAAAAAATTATATTAAGATATGTTACAAACATGTTTAACAGCCTTAAAGTTTTGTACCTAAAATACCGTAAATGGACATGAACGACTAGGAAATGCTACTAAGAATTGAAAGGAATTAGGTCACAACAATGGGTTTGGCAGCGTCACAAGCTAGATTATTAACCATAACAGCAAGGAAATCCGACTGTGAATACCAATCAATGGCTTATTCACATCAGAAGATTGCTCTTGCTCGTGACATGAACATAGTTTCTGCCGAATATCAGGATGCACTTAATCAAACCAAAATTATATATGATTACTATGGAACAGGGGACAAATCAACTTTATTGTCTTATGGTTTACTTATGTCTCCATCCCAGCTCAATAATTTTACTCCAAGTCCTGTTACGGATCCTTCAGGCAGAATTGTTCTGGACGGTGGCCTTGCGGCAGCTGCAAGAGCAGCAGGTATTCCGCAGGAAGGTCTTGGCTGTACTCCGTCATCAGATATAAGAAATAAATTTGTTCAGGGACTTGTTGATAACGGTGTTATCTCAAGAGCTACAGGTAACGGGGTTCAGAGTGTTCAGTATAATCCTAATGCAGGTCTTGGTACTGCAGAAATGGCATCTACCGCAACTGAGCAGATTACATTTGCAGACTTTATGAGAGATTATTTAAGTAAAATAGAACTTGATTTAACTGATTTAACACTGGATTCAAGCGGTTCTCATCTGGTATTTTATGACCATCAAACGGGTTCTCATTATGACGAACAGTATGTAATTAATCATCCAGATATCGATTGGGAAAATCCTCCGGATGAAGTTTCTATGCACGGACCTGGCGAAGTTGATCCTACAAAATTAAAAATTTCAGATTTATTAACTCCTTCAAGTGAACATAATATAGCTTTATATGGTTCTACATGGGATAAAGACGATGAACTTAATACATACGGCGGCAGAAACTGTATTATTGATAAAGTCGGTTCATGTTCATTCTGGACTGAATTGGTAGATTCATTGGCTGCTTATATTCCTTCAACTGATCAGTTTGCACAAGCTGCTATTGAATATGCAAAACAACAAACTTTAGAAAAAGTTGTCAGTTTAGGTACTATACCAGAAGAATTAGATGCTTCAAATGCCGTATATAACAAAGAGGCAGAACATAAGAAGCAGTATAAAGTTGAAGATGAAGCAAGAGATTTGTCATCTAATTATGTAGGTTATGTATATCTCCGTAACCCCGGACACAGAGATTATTTATACAATGATGGTTATAATATCAACCTTACAAATATGACAAAAGCCTTTTATACATACTTTGCAGCATATATGCAAGGTTTGGCAACTACAAACTTTAAGGTAACAAAAGAAGCAAGTACATCAAACTTTGTAACAGATGATTTTAACGCATCAGATTTCGTATTTAACATTGAAGTTCCTGCAGATACTTCAGGTGACAATATGTTAATTGCAAACTTCTATGATACATTGTTTAACCAGATTGCTGTTAACGGTTGGGTTGAAAATAATAACGTTAATGATGAAGAATATATGGCAACAATGTTGAGAAATGGCAGTATGTATTTATCTGCAATGAGTGACGACTTTTATTATTATCAGGCAAATTATGCGTCACAAAATTATATCAAAGAAGTTACGGACGAAGAAGGCATTGCTGTTGCAGAAGCAAAATATATGAGAGAAAAAGCCAAAATTAATTCAAAAGAAAATATTTTGGATATGAAGATGAAAAATCTTGATACCGAAATAACGGCACTTACAACCGAGTATGATACTGTTAAGAGTGTAATAAATAATAATATTAAGACGGGATTCTCGCGGTATAAGGCGTAGCAAAATCATAATAATAATCATAAAAAACAGAGGGTACTGCACCTTCTGTTTTTTTATGTAAAAATCCTTACATACTTGCATAATCCTTTAATTTAGGCTAAAATCATAGTGATAAAGGAGAAAGCATTATGGCACAACAATTTAATCCTCAAAATATTAAGAAAAAAACTTCTGTTCTTGTATTTTTAAAGGGTTCTACAGCCCCTCTTGTATTGTATGTTGAAAATCCGCAAGAGTTGTATGCAGAGTTAACTCAGCTTATAAAATCTGCTTCAAATGTTCTTGTAGAAAAGGAAACACAGGGACCTATAAAAAAAGTTTGTTTTGTAGCTAATCAGGTTGCTGCAGTTGCTATGCAGGAAGAACAGTATGTATAAATTCGAGGTCTGAAATATGCAGCACATTGTCACCATTGATGAAATTGAAAATTCCGATAATAAGACTCTCTATTACACTTTTGATGATGTAATTGAAGGTATTGATTCCGAAGGCCCGATTAAAGCTGATTTGGAAATTAAATCTCTT
>Ga0247611_10006544_pt1 | contig 14916 bp, 1 predicted proteins | sample 177DNAGHGhighgp2_FD_192422 | JGI IMG/M metagenome (GOLD analysis project Ga0247611, IMG submission 192422) | Sheep rumen microbial communities from Palmerston North, Manawatu-Wanganui, New Zealand - 1770 DNA GHGhigh gp2 | ecosystem: Host-associated > Mammals > Digestive system > Stomach > Rumen ...
CAATCCACAATCCCCAATCCCCATTAAATTGAATATTTTTAATAAAATAATGAAAATTTAAAATAATTTTTTATTAAAAGCTAGTATTATTAAAATTAAAAATTAAAATAATAATATCAAATAATATTTAAAACATCAATATTTTACTCCATTATTCTCTTCTTCATCTTCCTCATATTTATCTTCATTTTCATCATCTTCATTTTGTGAACTTTTTTCTTTATCTTCATCATCTAAGCTATTTTTATCATCATTATCTTTTATACTATCTTCATCTTTATCATCATTAATAAAGTCATCAAATAAATCATCTTCATCTTTATCTTTATCTTCTTCGTTTTCTTTTTTTTCTTCCTCTTTGTTATTTTGCTTATATTTATTAATAATATCATCTAATCTAAATTCATCACCACCTAAATATTCATATAATTTTAAAGCTTGAGAAATTTTCAAATCAAAATCTCCAAACCATGCGATTATATTTTCTTCAATATCGTCAAATTTTATATGCCAAAATTCCATATTTAATAAGTATTGTTTCAATCCTTTATTTCCTTTACAATAAATTTCCGATTTTTTTCCTGATAAATATCTTGAAATAAATTTTCTAATAGCAGAACATAATTCTATTTTCTTTTCATTATTTAATAAATTATAAGTATCAAATTTCTCTTTTATTTGATCATCAATTTCTTCTCTATACTCAGGTTTCAAATCATTTTTTATATTATCCCAAATAAATAATTCTAATAATTCCAATAAACTAATAAGACAACTTATATTAAGATATTTATCATTATTTATTTTCATATTTTCAATTATTGATTCAAAGAAATTTTTAATGGAGATATTATATATATTATATTTATTATTTACTGAAATTATCCGATCTTTTATTGCATTGATATTTACTGGTTTTATCAATGATAATAAAGTCCTATTAGGATCTATACTCTCTTCTTGAATTATATCTATTAAAACATTTAAAGAAAATATTATTTTTTTAATATCAAATTTATTATTTTTTTGATTTTTTAAAAGAATTCCAACTACAGCGTTTAATTCAATGTCATTTAACTCTCTTTGTTGATACTTATTTCTGAAATTAGTTATTATTTTACTTCTATCTTCAATAAATAATTCATATTGATATACTACTTCTCTTATATCATTTTTGAAAATTTTAACTTTGGTAAGAATATGAGTTACTAAATTATTTTCTATTTCCTCGAAATTATATGTAACTTTATTATCTTTTCTAAATGAATTCTCAACAACATTTTTCCATAAATTAAATTTATTTTTATCAAGCAATCCGTCTCTTTTATTAGGATATTCATCTAATTTTGGAAACTCTAAAATTTGTTCATCTTCACATTCTTGTATCATGATTTTTACATCAAAAAGATCTTTATATATTTTTAATTTTGGATTTCCAGAATTTATAATAGTATTAATAAATGAATTTTGCCATTCAATCATTTCTTTATAAATGCAATATAACATTTTTCCAAAACCTTCCTCTTTGGAATCAACGCATAAATCACTTAATTTTAATTCTTTAAATTCCATTTTCATATATAATTCTTTATATTGAGCACTCATCTGTGTTCTGATATCATTATATATAGTTATAAATTCTTTTATTAATTTTATTTTTTCTTCATCTACTATTTCTTTTTGAACTAATTTTTCTTTCGCTTCATCTCTGGAATATTTATAAGAAACAAAATTAATCATATAATTACATAATTCATTTATTTTTGGCAAATATCTCATTAATTTCAATTTTAGTTTTTCTTCTTCATCGCTTAATATTGCATTAATTATTGGATATTTTTCTTTGTTTTCTTCTTTAGCATTAAATATAGATATAAAATGTTCCTTATCAGGCAATTCAGAAAGATAAAAATATTTGAAATTTGGAAATTTATCCCTATCATATTTATCATAGGAGAAAATTTCTTGAATTATTACTTTACTTGAATCTTTTTTTATATTTAATATTCTTTCACTTTTTTCTTTAAATATATTTACCAAATTTTTATTATTAATTAAATTTACAATTATATCATTTATCTCTCTTTCAAAATTCATAGTATTTTCCATATTTCTAAAATCAACATATTCCAAAAATTTTATATTTATTTTTTCAAATATTAAATTAAAAATAGTTTCAACAGAATCTTTTCCAACGATACTTTTCATAATATCCCAATCAATTTCCATAATTTGAAAAGGAGTCATTTTTTCAATTAAATATTTATTTAAATTTTTTTCATCAATATTACCTTTTTTATATCCATAAAAAATAAAAGTATATAATATAAAATTTAGAACTCTATAAGTGATATCTTTCATTTTTCTAACAATTTCATCCCTTTTTAAAAAACAAGTAAATTCAACAGGTTTTAATCCTTTCATCATAAAAGTTTTTTCATTTTCAATTTCTTCTTCTAATTCAGATAATAATTTACTAGGAATATCATTATAACTACTTTTTATATTAAGAATTTCTTCTCTTGTTTGTTCATCAAAAAATATTCTATAATAACCATCTTTTGAATTTCCAAATATTGATAAAATACTATTAAATCCTCCGAATTTATTTTTACAAGAAGGACATTCGAATTCACGATGAGCAAATTGATATATAGTTATTTGACCACAAGGACATTCATATGCACCATATTTTTTTGGATTTGTTTTCAACAGAGCTTTTACTTCATAAAATGTTTTTATTTTTAAATTTATGTTTTGGAAATTTCCTGGAATGTAATTCTTATCTAATTCTGATGTTATTTTTTTGGAGATTAAATTTATATAAAAATTTTTAGATGAATCTTTACTCATATTAGAATGAATTATTATTGAAAAAACGAATCTTAAAGCATTATATAATATACTAATCTTTTTTTGTAATACAAAATCTTTACATTTTTTAATATTATTAGGAAAAACTAGTATTTCTAATATTGAATCAATTTTATCAAGATCAAAAAATAAATTAATAAAATCTAGAATTTCTTTTTTATCTTGAAGCATTGGATTTTTATTTAAATATTTTAATATAAATTGCAACAAATCTTTACAATCACTTTTTTTGGAAGTATTTTCTTTATATGAAAAATATAAAATCATTAAATTCGCCAAAAAAGTATATAAATATTCAAAATATTCATTATCCAAAAACATTTCATTAAATATTATGATATCATCTTCATTGAATTCCTTATTGCATAATAAACGATTATAGTCATAATTTTCTTTTTTGTAATCATATACTAATAAAGTAGGAATGCAAAATAAATATTTTTCTTCATCTAAATTTATTAATTTTACAAAATAATTTTTAAGTTCTTCATTTCCATCATAAAAGGCCTTAAAATTTTCCCAGTTTTCTTCATATTTTTGATATAATAACTTCAAAAAATAATAAACTAAAGAATTTTTTTGCGTTACATTATAATTAAAAAGAATTTCGACAATTTCTTTCCTTTCAGCGAATTTATTATATTTTTCCCCATCAGTTAAAATATTCACTAAATATTTCATATATTCCTTAATAAATGCAATACAAAAGAATTTACAAATTTTTGCTAATTTAAAATTATTATATTTTGCCTTATTTTTCTCATAATAATAATCAATAGCATCAATTAGAAATTGTTTCAAATTTTTATTGATATTATTATCTTGTTTATTTTCAATTTCTTTAAAATATTTATCAAAATATATTTCAAATCCATATTCAAGAATATCACTTATCATATAGATATTTATTGCTTTTTCAAATTCTCTTTTTATATCTGAAGGATTTTCAAAACTTTGAAAGAATTTTGGTGAAAGAGATGAATCTATTAATTTTATAGAATCAAATTGAAAACAAATATTAAATAAAGGAAATGAATATTCCAAAAGATTAGTATTGTATGGAAGTGTTGAATTTAATAAAATTTTATCTAATAGCTCACATCTAAAGTTTTGATTATTATCACTATTATATATATTTAAAATTATTTTTATTGCCAACGAACAAAATTCATTTATATTATTATCAAAAATAGATGTTAAAGTAAGGTATAAATTGACTATTTGAGTTGTTTTATTTTCCATTTTTGAAAAAATATCTTCTAAATATAGCAATATATTATTAATATTATTTTTATTTTTTTCAAATATTTTTATTTTTTCGATTATTTTAATTATAATATCCAGAAAGAATATTCCTTTACTAAAAAGCCTACATTTTTTTTCAAGTTTTAATAAATTGTGAATAAATAATTGAATAGATTTCAAATAAGTATCCTCAATCATTTTATTATTATTTGGTTCAGTTAATAATAATGAAATTTTTTGGCTCATAATTTTACTCATAGATTCAATTATATAAAAGAAGCTAGCCTTATTTACTTGTTGATAATCTTTATTTCTTTCTGAAATTTCCATGGATATTTCTTTATTTTTGATTTTTTTAATAATCTCATCATATAAATTTGGAATACGTTTAAAAAGAAAATGATATATCTCCAAGATTATACCTATTTCTTTGGAATAGCTTTGAATAAAGTTAACTATGCCTATAAAATTATTAATATAAACATTTTCATGATATAAATCTTCTTCTTCATCTTCATTAATTTTTTTTTTATTTATTTCTATGAACTTATTCATTTCTTCTTCTATTAAATCAATAAAGCTTGTAATCTCCATATTTTTAGAAACTTCTTCAATGCTTAATATTCCATTTTTTCTAGTTTTTAGCCTTATTTGGATTAACAAGTCTAAGATCTTGGATAATTCTGAATATTCATCCTTTAAATTCGTATTTTTTTTGATAAAAACAAATAATAAATCTTGGAAAAAACTATATATTAACTTTTTGTTATTTGATTTTAATATATCAAAAATAATATCATATTGATTTACTTCCAAATATAGCTTATTATTTAATTTTTCCAGATTTTTTTTGTATTTTTCTTGCCTATCATTTATTTTATCATTTTGAATATTTTTATAAAAGAAATATGTGTCTTCTTCTAAAAATTCTGTTGATATATTTATAGCAACATAAGTTAAAATATTATTAAATATATTGTACAGAAAAGGTAATTTTTCTCCAAATAATAAATGAATTGAATATTTTTTATTTAATAATTCATCATCCCATTTGAAATTTTTTATTTCTTCATTATTTATTTGAGATATATATATATCTATATATTTTTTAATTATTTCATTTTGGCATAATTGATCATTAAATACCGCTGAGGTTATTATTTGTTCTTTTTCCAAGAATATTATAATTTTTCTCATATTCTTGGAACATAAATCAGATATATATTCAAATAATGAATTTATAACATTTGCATTAATTAAACTTTCTTTATGACATATTTCTTTTATAAATACTATTTTGATAAATTCTTCTTTATATTCTTCAATTAATTTTAATAAGCAATTAATAAATATAATTTGAAAATTTTTAGATTTTGAAGCCTCTTGTAATAACCGACAACTAAAAGGAAATTTTTTATTTTCGTTTTCATTGAAATTGGTCAAAATAAAATCAATGAATCTAGTTATGTCATTAAATTTATCAAGAATAATAAACTTTATATCAACTAAATTATTTTTTATTATTTCTTCATTTGATGAAACAAGAATCTGTGGGAAATTTTTATGTATATTATAAAGGTCTTCAACCATTTTTTGATGGAAATTTGAAATAAAAGATATTGAATTATTATTTTTTATTTTTTCATCTTTATTTAAATAAATAATAAATAGAACATATTTTCTAATATTTTTTGCATTTTTTTTATTCAAAGCATTTTTATAATCATTTAGTAAGTAATATATATTATTTAATTTATCCAAATCTTCTTCTCTGAATTTAAAAATAAGTAAATTTTTTTCTTTTATTTTATTTATATTTAAATCATCAAAAATAAAATCAACAATTTCTTTTTCTATTTGTTGTTTAGAAGTTATTTCACTTATATTAATATCTTTAACACTATCACCCGTAAAATTAGCTCCAGATTTCTCATTTTTCAAATTAAAATAGAAATTATTATATTCATCCAATATTGAAGAATATGTATATATGATTGAAATATCATATTCCAATTTTTTCATATAATCCGTCAAATTATAACAATAATTTTCCTGAAATAATTTATATATTATATTATAATCAGATATGAAATTATTTCTCCAACCATATTTTGTTATTAAAATCATTAATTCTTCAGAAAAATAAGGAACTAATTTACTATAAACAAAATTTATAATATAATCTCTATAATTATTTAAATTATTTTTTTCTTTTTTGAATTTTATTGAAGCTATATAAACCAATCCTTTTATTTCTTCTTTATTTATAAAGCTAATAAATTTATCTAATTTTAATTTTACCAAATCAATATTAATAAATGAATTTTGACTTTCCAATTTTATAAATTCTTTAATGCAGTCATTGAACTTATCTAATTTAGAATGTATTTCTTCAGATATATTAAGTAAATCTTTATTTAATAAATTAGTATAATTAATAATATGCTTTTCGAATCTATTTAAAAATGGAGGTTCCTGCTCTTCTATTTGTTTTTTATCTACTAATACAATAACTTTAAAATTATCATTAACTAATGTTAAAGTATCCGACTCTCCTAAATAAACAAATTTTTTTCCATTTAAATATGTATAACTTTGATTGAATAATTCATATAAAGCTGGATAAACTGATTCCAAATCTTTTAAAATAAGAATATTATTTGTTCCCATTTGAAATTTGATATTGCTTAAAATTTCATTAGAATATAATATATTATTTTTATCTGATTTATATACGCTTCCAAAAAAGTATTTGGTATATATTTCATCATCTTTTCCTTTAAATTTATTTTTATTTTTGTCTTGGCAAATATCATCTAAAATATAATTTAATAATTCTTGACTTAAATAATTTTCTGTTATTAACAAAAGATATCTACTATTTTCATCATTTATATTTTCTTTTAAACATTTCATTACATCATATTGGAATTCTGGACAATTTTCATAAATTTTATTTTCATAATCTTCCAAGAAAAATTCTTTAAAATCATTAACAGAATTTTCTAATCCACCAAAATTTCTCATGATTTGTTTAATGCATATTTTGATTAATAAATTATTTTTTTCTTCTAAGTCACATTCACTTAATTTTTTATCATTTATATGTATTTCCTTAACCACAGATCTAATTAAACAATAAAAGTCTCTTGAACCATGGAAATACTGATTATTATCATTATCATTTTTTTTCTTATTTATAAATTTGTAATAAGCAGTAGATAATTTTATTATAATATTTTCATATTTTTGATATTTATTTTCCCCTTTTAATTCATAAGATTTAGCAATTTCTTTTCCAGTTTCGATCAAATCTTCTTCATCAGGATCTTGAACAACATTATAAACAACACGATTCATTTTTGAAGCATCAATAAACCAATTCGATATACCAACAAAAGCTATTTTATTATTTTCTTCTTCTAATTCTGCATGTATTACTTTTAAAGGATTATTTTCACTAATTTCAGCCAAACCCATTTCATCCATGAAAACAGCCCATATTTTATCGGGATTTTTTTCTTGACTATATCTCCCCTTTTTAAATATATTTAAAATTTCTTCAGATGTTGTATTTAATGAACCTTGGATTTTATGAGAAATTAATTCTTTATATTTTTGGCAAAAAGATGTTTGTGATAAAGGCCCTTTCATAGAATTTTGTAAAATTTGAAAACTTAAAGTCTTGCTTCTACCTGGCTTTCCGCATATTATCAAAGGAATTTTATTAATTATGCAGAAAAATAATAAAAATAAATTTTCTTTTAAACTTTTGTTTTTTGCAATACCTTCGGGTATAATGAAATTTTTTATTAAATAATTTAACTCCATTTCTGGAATTTTTAGAAAATCATGCGGAAAACATTTCTCATTATTTATTCTTGAGGATAATCCTTCTCTTGATTCTTTATTAGGTAGTCTTAAATAATAGCATATATAAAGACTTAGATTCAGAGCATAAAATAATATTTCATTATCAGATTTTTTAGAATAAAATTCATTTATTTCTTTTAATTCATAGTCATTATCAATTATATTTTTGTGATTTTTTCTTTCAAGTAGATATTTAATGAAAAATTCAAAAAATATATTAAATCTATTTACTTCTCTTAAACTTACAATAGAAGCATCATTATTTTCTTTAACATATTCTTGACATAATCCAACACATTTAGTTTCTAATTTTATAAAATTTTCTTTGTCCTTACTATTTTTTATTATTGAGGTAAATTTATTAACTGTTCTTTCAACCATACTTCTTATATAAGCTAATTCATCCTCATGTTTCAAGCTTCCGAAATTGAAAACAAAATTCATTAATGACATAGGCAAAGGATTTACTGTATATACCAAATTTTTTTTCATCTGATTTTTTTTATATAAAACATTCAAAAGGAAATTTTCTTTTTTTGAAACTCTATAAGGATTACAAGCTGCTATGAAAGCATATCTACTATCCAAAGGACGACCATTGATACTATATTTACACATTATTTCAGTTAATAATCCCATAGAATTACATGTATTTATTTCATCTAAGAAAATCCAAATTTTTCTTTCTTTAATTTCATTTTCATATTCTTTAAATATATTATCTTTTGAATTTCTTTTCAAATAAGCATTTTTTGAGTCTATAGGCTGATTTTCAAATTCTGCTACTTTTTCATCATAAAGTAGTTTATCTTGAAATTTTATTTTGCTATCTAAATAATCAAAGAAATCTATAATATCATCATCTTGTATACCTGCATGAATATTTAATTTATATATTTTAATTTCTCCTTTATTTATTAATTGAGATGCCATCTCAATTAATTTTGTTTTTCCACAACCTGTTTCTCCCATTAATATTACTGGGATATTCATTCTAATTCTCATTAAAATAAGTACCACTTTAATAAAATTATCAGGGGTATAAACATATGTTCCCAATATTTCATTTCTTTTTGCTTTTGTGGTAAAATATCCGCTAACATTTAAAAATTGTAATAGTTTTTCAAATATTTCTTCTCCAGTTAAATCTTTAAAATGTTTTAATTTTTCGTAAGTTTGAGATTTGTATAATTTTTCCAGAATTTGAAATTCTTCACTTTCTTTTTTACATGTTACTATAATTGTAGAACTATTACCATCTTCGTTAAATACTATTAAACTCGGTTTAATATTATCAAAAGAATAGGAATTTATATTTATTTCTAATTTTTTATTTATCATTTTTTCTTTTTCTTCTCCAGTATTATTTATAATTTCTTGATTTGATTTTTGATTATTAATCAAATCTTCATATGGTGAAACTATGAATAAATTAGTAATATTTATTATTGATTCAATTATTATTTTTCTAAAATTTTTTATTTTTTCTATATACTGTCTATCAGATATTGAAGCGATTACATTATTTACAAGATTTTCAGAAGAATATGCTTCAAAATTATAAAATTTTCTAAATTCTTCTGATAATATTTTTATGAATATATTCAATTGATAATAATTTGGATTAATCAATTTCCCTTTCTTTGAATTTATACCATTTATATATCTAAATATTATTTTTTGGCAGTGAGATTGAGATAATTTCAAATTTTGTAATATTTTTTCAAGTTCTTTTTTATATTTTAATATATCATTATTTTCATACACTGTTAAAATTTTTGAAACAAATAATAAATCTTCTGTCATATTAATTTCATTTATTTTTGATTTTGTTTGTTTTTTCATATTTTTAAAAATTTTTATTTCATTAGTATAATCTGTGAAATCATTTGGAATTTCTATTATTATTTCAACATTTTTACCAAAATATTTTATAGTATTAATATCATATTTTCTGAATATCATTAATTTGAAGAAAAATTCATTTAAAAATTCAAATTCTTTTGTTTGTGTTATATCTAGATGAATCGAATATTTTTTAGTAGGATCCGACATATCAGGCAATTTATCTATTCTTTTACTTAGATTTATCACATTGAATTTTCCCCCAATTGGAAAATAAATATAATTAACTTTTTCTTTAGTTTTTTTATTCACTATTTCTTCACTCTTTTCCTTTTTAATACTAAAACTTTTTCCATATCCACAAACTTCGGAATTTACCAAATTTACTTTATAATCAGGATTCAATTCATATATTTTTTGTGTCAAAATATTTTCTGGTATATTAGTTAGAGGGTTTAATTTTATTTTTAAAAGAATATTATGCAAATCGCTGTCATTTCCATTGAACATCAATAATAAGCAGCTTTTCATTGTTCTTCTAAATCTATTATTATACTTTTTTAATAAACTTATGAAATATCTCCTTAAAGAATTATTTAATAAATCAATATTTATCACACAAAACAAAACATAATATTCACAAAGAAAACTTCTTAATAAAAAATATTTTATTTCATCTTTTGTCATATTTTTACTACAATATAAAAAACAAGCATTAATTGGTAAATTACCAGTGAAATATTTATAAATATTTAATGATTCTATTTCTTGACTACTATTATTATTTGTAATTTTGAAAAAAATTCCTTCATACTTTTTTTTCTTTCTTTTTTCCTTTTCCTCTGATTTTTTACTGCATATCGGCTTATCATTTATTTTTATTCTATTAATTTCATAAATTTTGTCCAAATTTGTTTTATTTAAATTTAATTGATCTAAAATATATTTATTTATAATTCCTAATATTTCAAAATATTCTTCAACATCGTCTTTTTTGCATAATAATAAATTTTTATATGTTTGAATTTTTTCTAATGAATTATTATAATATATATTCAAAAGTGTTTCTACTTTTACTTTCATTATATCATTATTATCATTAACAATAACATAATTATATATATTAATTAATTGCCTTGGATAAAAAAACCTGATGTAATTATGTTCTTTGTATAAATTAATTAAATTTTCAGATATTTTATTATTTAGTACACTAAGATCTTTTACAATTAAATTCAAGTCCTGTTTTTTCTGATTTAATTCACTTGATATTTGTGATTCGATTATTTGAATCTGAATTTTAAAGTTTTTGTGATATCCGTTCATATTAAGTTCATTAAGTAAACTTATTAATTTTATTATATTAGTATATAAAGAAATAAAATTATTGAAAAGATCATTATAAACGGATGGAATTTTTATAATAAAAGATTTTTGAAACATAGAATCTAATTCATTTTGGAAAAATGGCTTATAAAATATTGAATTATTAATTTCCTCCATGCTAGTTTCTTTATAACTACCAGATAGCATATATTTCTCTTTATAATCATTATTTTTTGTTTTTTCTTTAGCTATAATAATTTTTGACTCTTCAAAAATAAACTTTAATTTTTTTATCCATTCTTCTGTTCCATTTAAATATTTATTTAAAAGTATTTCAATATGATTAAATTTTTTTATAAAATTAAATAGACTTTTTTGAATTTTATCAGATTTAGAAAGCTCAATCATAATATTGTCCACCGCTTCAAAAAATGAAATTTGGAAGTCAATAACATTAGAGATATGTTTTTCAAAAAATCCAATTGTAGTTTTAAAATCTTTTATATCTTCTTCTTTTAATTCACTTTCTTCAGATTTTAATAAAAATTCTTCTAAATTTTTAAAATGTTCTGATTTTTTATTTTTTAAAAATTTTATACATTTTGGATTTTTATAAACTTGAATAAAAAAATTATCAAAAATATCTTTATTATATTTGGATATTTTAAATACCTCTTCTATGTATTTAATAATATTTTCACATTGTTCAATTGTTATCAGATCTTGTATTTTATTATTAAATTCACTTATCTTAATTTCAAAAGAAAGAATATCTTTGGAATTAGATCGGAATATATCTTTGAAAATATCTGAAAATTGTATTATTCCAGATAATACTTGGAATAAAGATTGATTTTTAATATAAATTTTGATTTTTTCTATTAGGAAATTTTTTAATTTAAAATAATTAATTTTAAAATAAACTATTAACCATTCAATCTCATGAATTAAAAGAGCTTCATTTTTTACTCCTATTTCATTTAAGTATTTCAAAGCAATATTAGATTTTAATTCTTTCATAATTTTTTGTTCATTTTCAACAAATAAATTTTTTACTTTTTGGAATTCTTTTAATGCCTTCTCAGGAACATCTTTTTTTTCTTTTCTTTTAATTTCATTGAATAATCTTATAAATATATTTGAGTTTCTTAAAATTAATATTTCTTCGACTAATTTAAATGAATCCTTTAAATAAGGAAATATATATTGAGAATATTCTTTTGTACTTTCTTTGGAGTTTAAATATTTTAATTCATAATAATATATTTTTTTCTGAAATTGAGAATATTCATCATTAATTTTTTTAATACTTTCATTCTCTTTAGAAATAAATATTTTAAATTCTTTCATCATTGCTAATTTCTTCAATTTTTCTTGCCAATCATCCATAATTTTATTGATATTATTAAAGACTTGAAGAGATTTATTTTCAAAATCAGGCATGTTTATGAATTTATAAATATTTTTAATTCTCTTTAGCATATTAGTTTTTCCTAAAGTTTTAATGCAGAAAAAAGCTTGTTCAAAGGTAATATTTAATTCCTCAAAATTTTTTATTAATAATTTACAGTTATAATTTGAATTTTGAAAATATAAGCAATTCAAAATATTTTCATCAAATAATTTGGTTTCATCACTATTTAATATTATTTCAAATAGTTTGAATCTTATATTTTTGTCATCATAAAAATCATCAGATATTATGGAAAAATCTTTAATTTTTTGAAAAAATATTTTTAGATATTGTTTATTCATTTCTACTTTTTGTAAAAATATGTTAATATTTTCCAGATTTAAATTTAAACACTTATCTAATTTTTTATCTTGATTATCAGTAAAAATTAAAATACCTATTAAAGCTTCCATTGTTCCTGGATTATTATTAATATATTTTTGATTTAGTAAAGAAATTATGATATCAATGAAATAAACTCGTAAATTATTTTTAATAAATTCTATTAAATTTATGAAGTAATCTTCCAAAGCATTTTTCGCAATTATTTTAAATAAAATAAATAGTTCTTCTTTGAAATTTATGCATTTATCAAAATCAAATGTATTAATATATTTTTTAATCCAGTTAATAAGAAAGGAAATAGAATCTTTTGAAAATTTTTCAATAGGTAAAATTTTAAAGAATAATCCAAAATTTTTAATTTTAACTATATTTATAGAAAATTGCTTTAAATATTCAATCAAGTTTGTTTCGAATTTAGAATATATTTTATCATGATTGAATTTCTTGAAAAATTCATCGTCCATTAATTCAATTTTAAAATACTTCAATAGATCAAAATTTTTATATTTATCGCAACAATCATATTTCAAAAAGCGTATTAAAAACTTATTATTATATTGACCTTGGATTATCTTCTGAACTCCAGCTTTATGAATTTTTTCTTGTATTTTATTTTCTATATTTTTATTTGGAATTTTCACCAATTCTTTCATATATAATTTTTTAATATTCATTAAAATATCAGGATCTTTATTTATATTTATGAAGTGAGTAAACACATCAGAAAAATCTAAAAAATATTTATCTTTCTTTTCTTGCTCATTAATTAATACAGTATAAATATCCTTAAATTGTTCAAAATCCAATTTAATAGTATTATCTTTTGATTTCAATACTATTTTAATTTGTTCAACTGAATTTGATTTGTCGTTGTAAAATACATAAACTAATTCTTCGAAAATCAAAATAATAAAAGAAATTCTTTTAATGATATCTTTCTTATTATTTATTAACTTAATTAAAATTTTCCTTATATTTTTTAATTGTTTTTGTGAAAAATGTTCTTTTGATTTACTCAAAAGTTTATATAATATAATAAAATTTTCTAAAGCGATTTTATATTCGTTTAAATCTTCTTTTATGAAATATTTAATATTTTTTTCGAAAAATTTATTTTTATCAGTGTTATAAATATTTAAGATATCATTAAAATCTTTATTTTCTAATTCATTAATTTCAATATCGAAATTTGTATATATATTTAAAAAATTTGTTATTATTCTTTGGCCATAAGCTAAGCAAAAAACTTTAATAATATCACTATAATTAATTCTATCCCCTTCATTATATTCATCTAAAAATTGTATTGCTAAATTATTTCTTAATTTAGAACTTTTTTTGTGATCAAAATATTCATAATATATTTTAAGCTTTTCACTAGCAGTTAATATTTTTATATAATTTTGTTCAGTATTTTCTTTGATTATTTCAATTAAGTCAGCTTGATTTATTTCAATATTATAGAAAAGGATTAATTCTCTTTTTGGATCTAATTTTATTTCATTTAAATGTATAGTTTTATCAAGAGTTTCAGAATATAAAAATAAATTTAATTTTTTTATTTTATCTTTTAAATGTATCTCATGTATAATCGCATAAAAATCAGAATCATTAGTTAATTTTGTTTTTGACACAATTTCAATTGATTTTACTTGTGGATTATCTGATGCTAATATGAATGATTTTTTATCCCAAATAAAAGTATTAAAGCAAGAAATTATAAAAAGACTTGGATTTTGATTTTTAATTGAAGAGTTTCTTCCAATAGTACTTTTATCATTATTATTTGTTATATTAGAATTATTTATGTTCAAATTGGAATCCATATTTCTTTAAATATAAATTTTCATAAAATATAGTAAAATCAAAAAATAATATTTAAAAATTATTATAATCTAAAAAGGTGATATGGGGATTGGGGATTGGGGATTGGGGATTGGGGATTGGGGATTGGG
>Ga0247611_10006545_pt1 | contig 14915 bp, 25 predicted proteins | sample 177DNAGHGhighgp2_FD_192422 | JGI IMG/M metagenome (GOLD analysis project Ga0247611, IMG submission 192422) | Sheep rumen microbial communities from Palmerston North, Manawatu-Wanganui, New Zealand - 1770 DNA GHGhigh gp2 | ecosystem: Host-associated > Mammals > Digestive system > Stomach > Rumen...
CCTGTAGTTGAATTTAATATGAAATATTTTGATGATGCTTTTCCTTCTATTGAGTTAAGACAAAGAATCTTAAAAATCTTTCCTGCGGAATTTGAAAAAGGATATAAATTATATAAACAAGGGAAATTAAAACCTCAATATCCTGGAGATTAGGCTGGATGGTATTTACTTGAAGTTGGCTCTGTTATTAAATTTAATTTTAATGGGGAAGATTTTCCTCCTTTTATTGCAGTAATTCCCGCCATAATAGACCTTGACGCTGCGCAAGACTTAGACCGTAGAAAAATGGCACAACAATTATTGAAAATAATTATTCAAAAAATGCCTATTGATAAAAATGGTGATTTAATATTTGATGTGGATGAAGCTCAACAACTTCATAATAATGCGGTTAAAATGCTTTCTAAAGCTATTGGTATAGATGTTTTAACTACTTTTGCGGATGTTGATGTGGCGGATATGGCTGATAATAAAACTTCTACTACAACAGATGAATTAGAAAAAGTTGAACGTACAGTATACAATGAAGCTGGTACTTCCCAAATGTTATTTAATACTGATGGAAACATCGCTCTTGAAAAATCTATTTTAAATGATGAGGCTTCAATGTGGAATTTGATTCAACAGTTTGAAACATTTTTAAACACTCTATTGACACCTTTTAATAAAAGTCCTAAAAAGGTTACTTATAGAGCGCAAATTCTTCCTACTACAATTTATAATTATAAAGAATTAGCTAAACAATATAAAGAACATACTCAATTAGGTTACTCAAAAATGTTACCGCAAATTGCTTTAGGTCAATCTCAAAGTGCTATCTTAACTACAGCTTACTTTGAAAATGATGTACTTGATTTAGTTAATGTATTTATTCCTCCGCTAATGTCCAGCACAATGAACGCAGAAGTTCTCAATAGAGGAAAAACTGGAGAAAATGCGAATGGAAAAGAAGGCGCAGGAAGACCTGAAAAAGCGGATGACCAAAAATCAACAAAGACTATTCAAAATCGTGAATCTATGAATTAAGTCAGAAAATTTTTCCAAAAATTTTGGTCGGAAGTTATTAAAAGATTTGTTTGAATTTTTATATTATATGAAGAAATAAGGGGGACTTATTTTATGCACCAATCAGTTGCAACAATAGACTCTCCTCAATTCTTAAATCTTCAACCTCTTGATATTAACCCTTTAATGTCAAAATGTGAGATAAAAGTTCTTTATGTAGGAGCTAATAGAAACCGTAGTTTTATTACGGAAGAGGTTGCCGCGGAAATGGGTAAAACCTTACGTGGCGCGCCTATTGTGGGTTATTATCGTAAGAATAAGGAAGATTTTACAGATCATGGAGAAAAAGTTATTATTGATGATGAAGGAGTAAAGTTTGAATGTCAAACGATTCCTTATGGTTTTGTTTCGCCAGATGCGAAAGTTTGGTTTCAAGATTTTGAGGATAATGATGAAATGGGTAATACAGTTACTCGTAAATATTTAATGACAACTGGTTACCTTTGGACTGGCCAATTCCCAGAATCCAGCTTACCTGTGGAATAGGGTCGTCCGCAATCTATGGAACTTTATGAAGATTCTGTTAAAGGATCTTGGCAAACAAATTATGATAAAGGAATGGACTTCTTTATTATAAATGATGCAATTATTCAAAAAATTTGTATCTTAGGAGACGATGTTGAGCCTTGCTTCGAAGGCGCTTCTGTAACGGCTCCAGATGTAAGTACAAAATTTACATTAGACGACAAATTTAGGCACACACTTTATAGTATGATGCAAGAATTAAAGAGTGCCTTAAACGGAGGAGGACAACAGATGGAAAATCTTGAAAACACTGTAACTGTAGAAGAGCCTGCTGTTAATTTTACTCAGGAAGATGCAGCTACAGAAGTTGATGAGAATAAAGATACTTCTGTTCCCGCTGATTTCGTCAAAAAAGATGAAGAAGAAAAAGAAGAGAAAAAACCTACAGAAGAAGAGAAATCTTCAGATGAAGGAGATGAAGAAAAAGATTCTAAAGATAGTTCTGATGATAAAGAAGATGACGACGATGAAGATGACAAAAATAAAAAAGATCAGAAATATGAACTTCTTGAATCTAAATATGAGGCTTTATAGGCTGCATATCAAACTCTTCAAGCCCAATGTGCAGATCTTATTGATTTCAAAAAATCAATAGATAATCAGCGTAAGGATGAACTTATTGCAGAATTTTATATGCTTTCTGATGATGATAAAGCAGATGTTATTCGCAATAAATAGAAGTATTCTTTAGATGAGATTAAAGCTAAATTAGCAATTATTTGCTTTGATAGAAAAGTTAGTTTTAACCCTTCAGAACAGACAAAAGAAGAAGAAGTTGTTACTTATTCTTTAAACAATAATGAAAATAACAGTCAACCAGATTGGGTGAGAGCTGTTAAAGAACAAGAAACACTACTTGGATATTAATCTATTAGGAGGATGCTAAAAATGGCAATTGTAATGAAAAGAATAGGTTATGGACAGGTTGAGCCTAACCACCTTTCTGGTATTGTGACTGGTCAAATTTATGCTCAATTACCTGCTCAGATTGCTACAACAACAGGTACAGGAGATACTGCCGTTACTACTGTAACTCCTATTGCTCAGCTTGAGCAAGGACAATTTGCAAAATATGATTATGCGAATGGTGCGGTTAACTTTACCGGTGATGGCGAATTTATGCTTGTCTATAATGAAGAAAAACTTTATGATGAAAGACAACAACATCATAAGGATTTCGTTTATAAAGCTACTGATTTTACTGATGGAAAATTATTCCCTCGTTTAATCAGAACTTATGTTGGAGATATTATGACAACTAATACCCTTGCTACTGCTAATACTTCCAATGTTGCTGAGGTAAATTCTTCCCTTAGCGTTTCCGTTGGTAATTATCTGACCGTTGATTCAAACGGTTTCTTAGTAGTTGCTCAGTCTGGCAACTCTGCTGCTACTACAATGCCTTCAAGTGGTATGGTTTGGAAAGTTGTTAAAGAATACACAATGCCAGATGGACAACCTGGTATTAAAATTCAGAGAGTGCAATAATAAGGAATAGGAGGAAATAGAAAATGGCATTAACAAGAGATCAACTTATTGAGTTAGCCAGAGCCAATGCGAGAGCTTCATTAAATCCTTCTGTCGCTTACTCTTTTGGCGGAGAAAAACTGTCAGCAGAGGCACTGGATAAAACTTTTATTAAGGAGTTAAATGAATTAGGTGCAACTCCTCAAGCATTTAGAGAAAATAAAAATCTTATTTATACATTAATTGAAGTAAGCCTTACAGAGATTCTTCCGCCTAAGGTTCTTCAAAGCTACGGTCAATTCGCGGATGTTCAAACTTTTGCTCAAGGTACAAAACCTGTTTATAAAGTTAGAATTAGCGAGGCTTCTAAGAAACGTGCTAAACAATTCGTTACAAGAGTTGGTTTAGCTGGTCGTTATGAAGTCTTCAAACTTGATGGATATTCACTTGAAGTTCCTACAGCAGCTTTCGGAGGAGCTTCCAGAGTAGAATGGGAAGAACTTCTTGACGGTCGTATGACAATGAGCGATTATTACAACTTAGTTCTTGAAGGAATGGACGAAGCTGTTTATCGTGAAATTGCGAAAGCTCTTGAAGCTACAGTTGCTGGTATTAAACCTGCAAATAAAACTGTCCAAACTGCTTTTAATGAAAAAGCTATGGATCAATTACTTATGACTGCAGATATGTATGGAAAGAGTTCAATTTATTGTACTTTTGAATTTGCGGCAACTATGATTCCTGCAGCAAATAGTGGTATGTGGTCTGACAGTATGAAAGAGCAAATTTGGAACAATGGCGCATTTGCAAATTATAAAAACCATTCAGTAATTATTCTCCCTCAATCTTTCACAGATGAGACTAATACTGAAAAAGTCATTGATCCTTCTTATGCTTGGATTATTCCTAATGGTGCGGAGAAACCTGTAAAAGTTGCTTTTGAAGGTTCAGCACAAGTTAAATCATTTGAGAACCGTGACTGGTCAACAGAAATTCAGACATACCAAAAACTGGGTGTAGCTACTTACATGATTAATCCTGGTATTTGCGTATATCAAAATACTTCTCTGAAAAAAGCTATCCATTATCCGATTGGATCTGATAATTTCGATCCCGTACCAGTTAATCCTTGATGATTAATAAATAAAAATGTGAATATGGGGAGAATGAGTAATTCTCCCCATTTTTTTACTATAAGAGATAAAAGGAGTTTTTAAATATGATTAATAAAGATACATTAATAAAAGTTACTAATAAATATAATGGAACAGTAGGTTATGATGTTCCTGATTTAATGGTGCATAGAGAATTTTATCCAGGAGAGCATAAAGAAATTACCTTTGAAGAATTAGAAAAACTTTCTTTTGCACCAGGCGGAGACGTTATTTTAAATCAATATCTTGAAATTGATAATAAAGATGCGATAATGAGTTTATTTGGAAAAGAACCAGAACCAGAATATTATTATACAAAAGCAGATATACAAGAGCTTATGTTAAAAGGTTCGTTAGACCAATTTTTAGATTGTTTAGATTTTGCTCCAGAGTCAGTTAAAGAAATTATTAAAGACTTAGCAGTAGAATTACCTTTAAATGATGTGGCAAAAAGAGACGCCATTAGAGATAAAATGGGCTTTGATGTTTCAAAAGCAATTGAAATTAAAAATACTAAATTTGATGGCGGCGATGAAGATACTTCAGGAAATAAAACTCAAGCAAAAAGACGCGCTCCCGCGCCTAAGGCGGCACCCGCTCCATCAGGTCGTCGATATACTCCTGCTTCCAAAGAATAATTTTTTTTATAGGAGGTATATAGATGAATACAACTTCTTTTTCACTTGTATATGACTCCTTCCTTTCAAAAATTACAGATGATATGTATTTAGAATTAACAGAGCTTGATACATTTAGAATGTTAGAACAGCTCTTATGTTCTGCTATTGAGAGATTTGAATTTCCACGAGTAGATATATGGGATTATGATTTGTTTGAAATTGAAGATGAAAGAACTTATTGCGGTGTAGAAAGTCAAAATATAGAAGTCCCAGTAATTGTTTACAGTGGAGGATGTTTTAATAATCCGTTGACGCATGAAGAAATTAATATATTATCTCATTATATGATTGTAGAATGGTTAAGTCAACAACTTGCCAGTGTAGAAAATACACGCATGAAATATAGTGGTTCAGATTTTAAATTTACCTCTCAAGCAAATCATATGCAAAAACTTCTTCAATTGAAAAAGGATTATGAAAGAGAGGGCTTTCATCTTCAACGTTTATATAAAAGAAGAAAACAGGATAAAAATGGCATTATGAGATCTACTTTTGATGTTATTATGCGACCTGTGACTTATACAACTGATTTAAATTAATTTTAAAATTGGAGGGTAAAATTAATGGCTTAGATTTCGAAGATTACCTTACCTTCTGGTGTTACGTATGACTTAAAAGACGCCCAAGCGCGTTCAGACATTGAGACTTTACAAACCAGTGTTACAGGTGGTATGCACTATATTGGTGTTACCACAACTGCATTAACAGATGGAGCAACTACAAATCCTATTAAAATTAATAATGCTGATGTTACTCCTAAAGCGGGTGACATTGTTATGTATGGAAGTTTAGAATTTGTATGGGCAAGTAGTGATGGAAAATGGCATGAATTTGGTTCAACAGGCTCTTTAAAAAGTTTAGCTTTTAAAGATAGTGCTTCTGGAAGTTATACTCCAGAAGGAAGTGTTTCACCTACTTTTAAAGGCTCTCAAACAGGAGTTACTATTACAGTAGCAAATAATACAAGCGGAAATTATACACCTGCAGGAACTATTACTGCTCCAACTTTTACAGGACAGTCAATGACTTCAACTGGGTCTTATACTCCTGCGGGAACTGTCGATATTAGTGTTACTAAAACTGAAGGACAATCTGTTACAGTTTCGGCGGCTTCTTCAGGTACTATAACATATACTCCTAAGGGAAGTATTGGTACTATTAATTTTACTGGTGAAAATACTGCTTTCTCTGGGACTTATACTCCAAGTGGAACAGTAAGACTTACTGGAAAAACTCCTACAACTACAACAGTTTCTTCTGCTAATTCTGGAACTGCGACTTACACTCCTGCGGGTAGTATTCAAGTTCCTATAAAAGTAAAAACTGCGGGGACTACAGCTACAATAAAAAATCCTTCTACAATTCGAACTGTAGCAAAAACTGTAGTGGCTGCCGCGCCAGGAGCAACTGCGCCAAGTAATAATTTAACTTATTATAATGTAACAGGAGAAACTTTATCTTTATACCAATTAGGCTATACAACGGATGCGGCTATTTCAACCAGTAATGTAACTGTAAAAACAGGAGACGCAGCATATGAGGCTGACTCTCCTACTTTCCAAGGAATTGGAGCCAGATTAGTTACAGATAGTTTCGATATCCCTACAACAGCTGCTTTTGAAGGAACAGAGGGAACTGTAAATGTTTCAGGAACTCCGCTTGGAAGTGTAAATACTCCAGCCTTCACAGGAACTGGAGTTAGACTTGTTACAGGAAGTATTTCTGTTCCTAAGACTATTTCTGGTGGATTCCATGGAACAGAAGCTACTATTTCTGTTACTGGAACTACAACAGGACAAGTAGGAGCACCTACATTTAATGGTACTAAAGTGCAAATTAGTGGTACAACAACTGCGGCAGGTACTATTGAAAACACTGATTTTGTTGGTACACCAAAAACTGTTACAGTATCTTAATAAGGAAGGAGGGCGCCGACTATGGCAGATATTTCAGAAATTATCCTTCCTAATGGAAATCAATATGATTTAAAAGACAAATTAGCAGCGCATGTTGTATTTTCATAGACTCAACCGACAACCCAAAAAACTGGTGACGTTTGGGTAATTATAGAAGAAGTTGAAACGTAAGGGCGTCATTAGAAATTTGGAGGGTTAAGTTATGATATTAAAATATAATATAGATATAGAAAATAATGTAATTTTCTATAGATTACAAAATCTTATTAATCAAATTTATAAACTCCTACCCAGTCGAGAAGAAGGAATAGATTGGGAAAAACCTTTAGAAACTATTATGGAAGAATTAGCGGGATTAGAAAGATTAATGGATGGCGGCTATCCGGAAATCTTTCTTCCGCTACTTAGTAAATTAGAAGGACTCTTTTTATTAACTGACGTTGAAGATTTTTCTTGTTATAGAAGAACTATTTTTGAATGTTTAGGATTAATGAATGAGTTAAAGAAAGAATTATGTCCTTAGAATTATTAAATAAAAGATTACAATATCAGGGCGGTAATCAATAGCAAAGATTCATTAATGATAAATTAAGAGGTTTAAAACGCGCCCTGTTATATTCTTATCAAGCCGCGACCGTTATTTTAGCAGATGGGAAAGAGTTTAGATGTTTGATTAATCCAGATAAAAATAAGCCTGCTTATGATAATAAAATTCTTTCAATCCCATATAAAGATATTTGTTTAAATATGCCAAGAATAGGTAAAACTATTGAAGGAGAAATTCCTATTGATATTAAACCTGGTGATGTTTTTGTTTGGAAAGAAACAAATACTCATTGGTTAGTTTATTTATAGTATATTGAAGAGGATGCTTATTTTCGTTCATAGATTCGTAGATGCGATCAATAGATAAAAGTAAATAATGAAGAATATTGGGTTTATATTAGAGGTCCTGTTGAAACATCGATAGAATGGACTCAGAAGTCAGGAATAGAATGGAATACATTAAACTATTCTTTAGTTATGTATATAACCGCTGATGAAAATACTAATAATTATTTTGAAAGATTTCAAACTGTAAAAATAATAGATCCAAGATATAATACAGAAAAAACTTGGCAAATAGTAGGTGTTGATCCTTATTATGGTGATGGTATTTTACAAATTTTCTTAGATGAATTTTTTGAGAATCCTATTGCAGATGCTGAAAAAGAATATCAAAAAGAACATTATAAATAGAAAATAATAGATGAAACACAACCTTATATCAGCGGCCCCACAACTGTTTCACAATATAGTAAAGCATATTTTGAAATTCATAATGTGAGTAACGGGCACTGGTACTTAAAATGGGATGGAAAAGAACAAGATTTGCATAGTTCTTTAAATATTATTCCGTTAAATATTTCTATGGGAAAATTAGGAATATTTACGTTAATATATAGAATCGAGGGGTAGGAAGATATTACTCTTGATGTCAAGATTACCGCTCTATAAGGAAGAGATAAAAGGAGTAGACAAAACATATGAAAAGAGATTTAGCTTTAAGACCAACTGATTTTACTTCATCTTTTCTATCATGTGAAAAAGATTTAGAATCAATTTTAAGAAAATTGTTTGTAGAAAGTCAACCTTATAGTAATTAGCTAAAAAAATTATTAGTTATTAACACTAAGGATTGTTTAGATAATAAAACCAGTTAGGTTTATAATAATGCAATAAAAGATATGAGTCTCGCAAAATTGCGGGAATAGGGTTATATTAAATTTGAACCTAAAGTAAAAATGCCAGAACATGAAGATATAAAAAGTTATTTAATTTTTTCTTTTGATAATTTTAAATCTAATTATAATAATCCTCAATTTAGAGATTGTAATGTTTATATTGATGTTCTTTGTCATACTGACTATTGGGATTTAGGAGGTTTTAGGCTTAGACCTTTAAAGATTTGCGGTTATATTGATGGCATTTTAAATAATGCGCGTTTATCAGGAATTGGAACGTTTCAGTTTTCGGGATGTAATGAATTAGTTCTTGATGAAACTCTATCTGGTTATACATTATCTTATGCCGCTATTCATGGCACAGACGATGTTTTACCAAGTCAGCATAATTGGGTGAAGAATGGTTGATGAATTACTTTTATTATCAGGTAATGATATACCCTTTCCCGAAGCAAAATTAACGATTCATCAACCGCGTTTAAAAGAAATTGCATATCTTACTTAGACTAACTTTTGGCCAAGCTGTTAGTTATTAAAATTTAATAAAGAATCTTTAATAGATTAGGACAGAATTGGATTAACGAATATGTCAAATTTTAATATAATAATGACGATAGTTCAAGGGAAAGATTTAGAAGCAAGACAAGCAAAAATAAATATGCTTTCTCTTTTGACTTTATTATTTCCTACAAGCGAGATTATTTTAAATAAGAAAGTAATTCAAATACGAAATGTTTAGACTGGTGAAACAAGTTAGATTAATTAGTAGAATTATGATTCTTTTAAAAAAATCTTAGTTACAATGTTTTGTCTCACGAATAAAGATAATGAATAGTATAATCCAAGCGGTGACTTAGCTCGTAAAATTGCTAATAAAATTAAAAAGGGCAGAGAGCAAAAGGCGAAGCTGGCGCCAGAAAGTAAAGTTGCTATTTTAAGTCGTTATATATCTATTCTTGCTGTTGGTTAGCAAAAAGATATAAATGATTTAATGAATTATACTGTTTATCAACTCATGGATGAATATAACCGATTTATATTAAAAATACAATATGACGCTTGGTAGAGATTTAAAGCCGCGGGGGCTACTGACATGGAAGATCCTGAAGATTGGTTAAAAGATATCCATGAATAATAAAGACACACAATATTTTGTACAAAATATAAGGAGGAATTTCAAATGAAATTTGGTGTACGTGAAATTGCTAATGTAGTATTTAGAGCAAAAAATGCACAAGTAATTGGTAATAAGACCTTTGCAAAAGGTCAACCAGTTTTTTATCTGGATACTGCAAAAACATCTTCTATGGAAGGTTCTGCAACAACAGTATACGCGACAGGTGGTCGTGGTAATACTCGTTTAATTGCATGGGAAGGTGAGAAAACACTTACGTTTACTGTTGAAGATGCTCTTCTTTCTCCTGTAAGTTTTGCTATGCTTTCTGGTGCTGGTGTTATTAAAGGTGCAGCGAGTTCTACTAAAAAGATTCATTTTCATCAAACAACTAATGCGGTAATTAGTAAAAATGGTGGCACTTATGAAATTGATTTAACCGATGCCTTAGAATCAACAGAATCAATTTGTGATGGTGCTCCTGTTTATGTTATGAAATTGGATGCTTATGGAGATTTAACTGGAGAAGTTCTAACAGGTTGGCAAGTCGCTTCTACTGGTGATGGCGCTGGTAAAAAGTTAACATCTTCAACTGCTGCAGACGGCGCAGTTATGGTTGACTATTATGTATTAAAACCTGAAAATACTGTTTCAGAACTTCAAATTGATGCTCAAAACTTTGCTGGTTACTACTATGTTGAAGCTGATACTCTATTTAGACGTCAGGCAGATGGTAAAGATTTACCTGCGAATATTACATTCCCTAATGTAAAAATTCAATCTAACTTTACTTTCTCAATGGCATCAACTGGCGATCCAAGTACCTTTACATTTACTATGGATGCGTTCCCTGGATACACATATTTTAATAGAACAAATAAAGTTCTTTGTGCAATTCAGATTGTTGATGATGCAACTGAAGTTAAATCAGAAGTTAAACCTCTATTCCCTCATCCAACAGGATTTAATATTGATGAATCTATTGCCGATTCTGTAAATGGTAATGTTGAGAATGAGACAGATGACGCACCACAAGGTTGATATTTAAATGAAAATTAAATAAGGGGAACTTTTATAGTTCCCCTATTTTTTATTAGAGGAAAAAAATATGAGTGCTTTAGGAGATTATATTCATTTATATACTTCACATTATTTAGACCACGGTACAAAAAGAAAAACTGGATCAAATGAACCTAACTATAGTATGGATATAATTAATAATAGAATAACAACAAATGTTAAACCTATTAATTTATCAGCGATTAGTGAGCTTGAAAGAAAATTAAAATTAAATTCTGATTTAAAAGAAAATCAAGAATTAACTAAAGCTGAAGAATAGAGACAAAGGTTAATAGATATTTGTTATCAATTATTATATGAACGAAGTCAAAGAATAGATGGAATTAAAAGAGTGGCAAAAGTTGCTAAGGGTGGTGAAATATTTTCTAAAGGTGGTAATAAAATTGCCTTAGGAGATCAAACTTGGGCAGCGCATATGACTCATGCACAATTAAAATAGCTTAGTGAAAAAGCTAATGCTATATATCGTGAAATTCAAAAATTAATAAATAAAATTAATAATACTTATGGACCATATTCTTATGATGATTTTACAAAACTTGTATCTTTATTTAATGAATATACTCATTTAGCTAAAGACCCAGATAGTTCTACAATGGGTGAAATTTTACGAGCTTTAAAAGTTTATAGATATAAAGGTGCAGTAAATGAAATTTCAGGCAACTTTGGAGAAATGATGGTAGCTATTTGTGATGATGCTTGTAACGATTTAGCTGAAGAATAGGTAAAAAAAGTAATAACTGAAGCTATTGTTGGACAGTAGAGAACAGCTATTAGATTTAATAAAAATTTAATTTCTACTGGTTATAATTTCATGGGAACTAATCCTGATGATCAAAACCAATATTCTTTAGGATCAACGCAAAATAAAGTAGATGTACGAATAAAAATAAATGATGAAAATGTTTATGCAAGTGTAAAAACTTCTCAAGATGTTTCTAAAAATCCTCGTCCAAAATTACAAGATGTTAATTTATTAGTTTCTTTAACTTTTTTAAACAGTTATCCTGGATTAGAAGATTTTGGTAACCATTGGTTAAATATGCACGTTATGCACACAAGTCATAATAAACAAAAAATATTAGATGAAATACTTAAAAAAGAAATTGCTTATGAGGCGCTTTCAAGTGGTAACCCTTTTAAACAAAACGTAGAAAGTGCAAATGTTTTTGTATACATTAACAGAGCAAATGGAAAAGTATATGTTCAATCAGTTCAAAAACTTTTAGATGATATGGATAGAATAGGTGGATTAAAAGAAATACCACAATTACATTTTAAAAATGAAAGACAAGATGAAATATGGCAACGTATCAATGATATTTTGGCTCAAGTTCATGCAACAAAATTACAAGTTGCTATGAATATTATTTATTAATAAAAAAGAGATAAAAGGAGATTTTATTATGAAAGTATCTTATGCTAATATGAAATTAAAAGTAAATACAGATGTTAATACTTTTGATTTTCATGGACAAACAATAGAAGTATTAAAGTATCTTCCTGCAAGAGATAAATATGATTTATTAATGATTACTTTGCAGAAAGCATAGAACGCGGATGGTACATATAATGATTTTTTATTAAATCTTTATTTTGAATTAAATTTAGTTTATATGTATACTAATATTTCTTTTACAGAAAAACAGCGGGAAGATGAATTTAAACTATATGATTCTTTACAAAGTAATGGCTTTTTTAAAGAATTTTATGGAGCAATCGATGAAGATGAATATAATGAGTTGTATACACAACTTAATACTATAAAAAATACTAATACTATTAATAGAAATAGTGTGGGCGGACTTCTTAATAAAGTTATTAGCGACCTTCCTGCAAATGCAGAAGCAGCTGCAAAGATTGTTGAAAGTTTTGATCCAAATCAATTTAAGTCAGTTGTTGATTTTGCAACATGGGCAAATGGTGGAAGAAGTATTGTAACTAATCAACCAATGCCGCCTATGAATTAAAAAAGAGGGCAGATGATTAATCATCTGCCCTTTTATTTTTTATTAATTTTTCAAAGTATCGATACCAAAAGCAACTCTCGTCAGGTTCTAAAATTTTACATACCGCAGTCTTACAATTACAAAATTTGAATAATGGACATCCATTATTATTTTCTTCCACTTGAGCCAAAGCCGCCCTCCCCGCGTATTGTATCTGATAAATCTTGGACTTCATTAAAATTCATTTCAAAAGATGGAAGAAGTATCATTTGAGCAATTCTCTCGCCAGGTTCAATACTTTGCATTTCATCAGTATCATTATGAACTGCTACAATGTATTCTCCTCGATAATCTGAATCACAAATACCTACACAATTAGCAGGGCGGAGTCCGCGTTTAGTAGCAATACCAGATCGTGCGACCAGCGCCGCAAAAGTTCCATGCGGTAGTGCGAATGAAAGTCCCGTTCCGACCTTTACAGTAGAATGAGGAGCAATATCAATAATCTGATCAGTGGCTGCATATAAATCATAACCTGCCGCCCATTCACTTCCTCTTGTTGGAGTTTTAGCTAAATTATTTAATTTTTTAAAATCAACTCGTGTAAATTGCATTAGTCCACCTCATATACAACTTTTACATCAGAAATAGGTTCTTTAATGTCATTAAAAACCTTAGTTAATACTACTTTATAATATTCTTCAACAACTTCTCCTTTTGATTTACGCTCTTTATGTTCAGTTGAATATTTACTAAGAATATATGAGCCGTCTTGCTTAGCTTCTTCTATTGTTCTTGTCGCTTGTTTTTCTGTATCAAATCTATGTGTTTCTACTGTGCTAATTAACATATCATTCTCCTTTTAAATACATTTTACAATTATTTTATTTGCGTTATATCTCGTTAATTCTTTTTCTTGAATTTCTTTAACAATTCTCTATGAAAATTGTTTCGCGCCAGATAAATCTACCTATTGAATATCATAAGTATATGCTAATTCAATTATATCTTCTGAGATATTATTTAATTTACTATATCTCATTTCAAGTTTATTTCCATCCTAATAAACATAAAGACGTTGACATATATCAAATGGATGAATAATTCCAATAATTTTTTTCATATATTATTCTCCTTAACATTCAATAACACCGTTGTCATAATTAAATAAATAATAGACAAAGGCTTCTTTTCCAATTTTAAGCCAAATTTCCCAAGCCTCTCCCTCTTTATCAATAGAAAGAATATCTCCTCTTTCTTGAAGCAATTCAATAAGTTCTGAAGCTGCAATTTTAGGTGGGTTGGGATTTGCTTTTTGATATAAATGAAATAATGTATAATCTCGTTTTTCATGGCAAAGTAACATAGCATATCCATCTATCTTCCAATTAAACCATTCTTCAATGTCTTGCTGGGCAGTTTTAATAGCCGCTGCGCTTAGAGTGCCTTGATTTAACATAAGTCGTTTATTTATATCATATAAAGTTCCCAATGAAATTTCTTTTGTATTACCCATATTTTATTTTCCTTTTAACAAATTTTTTTAGCATATTGATTATTTGATGATAATTTTACCCCCAATACTTCATCGAAATGCGGTTTTTGATTAGGTATAAATCTTCCAAATTTAATTATAATATTTGAAAATATTTCTTTTAACGCACTTACTTCTTTAGAAATCTCATCCTCATTATAACCAGTATAAATTACTACATCATCTTGATTATGGTATTGATGTTGAAACCAAAGAAGAAAATTATTTATTTCTCCAAAAGAATCAAATGGTTCTAATCCTTGGAAAACAATTGCTTCAGTAATAGGATTGTTTATATATCTAATAATAATGCTTTCACAAGAAATGTCGATATTTGGTTCTTTTACCAAAGAACTATTTTGACATACTGGTTGACCACATTCTTTATCACATTTAAAATTGCAATAAGGAAATTCAATTACCATTGAGGGTTTTTTATAATTTACAAAATCTTCATCAATTAATCCTTTTATTATCATTAATTGGCTCCCATCTTCTCATATTATATTCTAACTTTCTATGAGCAGACCAAGTTCTGATTGGAGTATAAAATCCTACAACTCTGGTGTATTCTCCCGCAATTGGTTTTCCGCATACTGGACAAGTTGTTCCATAGAAAGCATGATTATCTTCACAAACTTGAATTTTTGTATTAAAGGCAAAATAAGTAACACCTTGGTCTGCAATATATTTAACCATTTTCCATG
>Ga0247611_10006546_pt1 | contig 14914 bp, 18 predicted proteins | sample 177DNAGHGhighgp2_FD_192422 | JGI IMG/M metagenome (GOLD analysis project Ga0247611, IMG submission 192422) | Sheep rumen microbial communities from Palmerston North, Manawatu-Wanganui, New Zealand - 1770 DNA GHGhigh gp2 | ecosystem: Host-associated > Mammals > Digestive system > Stomach > Rumen...
CCCATTACATAATACTGCGTGGGTGCATCACTGTTCCCCATTGTATACAAAGAACAATATAAATACAATCGGAGTTAATAAAATTATTGACTTTATTGACTGTATGTGATATTATGATTATGGTAAATCATACCTATATTATTGAAGGAGGATTGCAAGATGTACAGTTACAAAGAGGTTGTCCGCAGTGATATAAGAGAGTGGATTGACAATAACAGGGATGAGATTGAAGGACTTGATAGGCATGATGCTTATAATGTTGTCTATGATGCCTGTTGGGTTGCTGATGAGGTAACAGGTAATGCTTCTGGTAGTTACACTTTCAGCAGAGTCGAGGCGCGCAAGAACTTCTTTGAAGATTCTGAATCTGAAGATTATATTTACCAGATGGTGGAAGACGGATTTTGTACCCGTGAGGATGTCGGGAATTGGGTGGCTACCAGTGATTGGGAAAGGTTAGATGTTTGCATCAGATGTTATCTTCTGAGCGAGGTAGTGCAAGAAGTTATTGACGAAATGGATTTCTGATACAGACAGACGGGGTGCGGACTCCGCACCTCGTAGCCTGTACCAGATACAGGAGAAAGAGAGGATTGAAATATGTTTGATTTCGTTCGTGAGATTACAGGATGCCGGGACAGTGTTATGATAGGTAGGACAGTTGGGGGACAGCGGCACTCCATATATACTATCAATCTTGATAATACCTGCAACGGGCGGCAGTGGTGCAGAGACCACGGCATGGAGTTGATTGAGAGAGTCCCTAACATTACAAAAACCGCGTGGTATGAGATTTGGGCAAGTGATGATTTGAGTCTGATGACGGCTTTCCTCATCTGAGCCAGACAGACAGGGGAAGGACTCCTTCCCTTGTAGTCTGTCCCAGATGGACAGAAGAAGGAGTGGAATATATGAGTTATGACGGTGTATTCGATTTCTACAAGGACAGGCTTTCGGTCTGTCCTTCCTATGGTTTCAAGGCAGGTCATGACATTTTGAAGACCGTCACCCGTTGCGCTTTCCATGACACATTCTTGACTGATGATGAATTTAATAGTATTATGATTTTGGCCGAAAAGGCACATATTAAGATGATGGAGGATAACTACAATGCAGGATGGAAAGATGAGTAAGACCCGCAAAGGAGACAGGGAGATAATCTCTGTCTCCCTCCCTTTGGAGGTGTTTGACAAGATGGAAGAACTCTGCGACCACTTCAACATGAACCGGAGTGCGATGGTTGCCAAAGCCATTACTGACTATCTGAAGGATTTGGGTTTGAAAGTGGGTGAGCGATAATGGCAGGTATAACGGTTACTGAAGCGGAAGCTTTGATGAGAAAAGATTTAAATGCCATGAAAAAAGAATATACCAAAATGCGTGATATTGCGGAGAAACGTATTAAACGGTTACGGTCTTCAGAGTTTAATGATACATCAGCATATAAGAGTCATCGAGAAGGATTTCAGAAACTGCGTGATATTGATAAAAGAGATTTTGCAAAAGCATTTTCCGAACTCTCTAAGTTTATAAATGCAAAATCAAGTACTATTCGTGGACAGCAGGATATCAGAAGAAAAACCATCAGAACATGGCGAGATCAAGGACTTAATTTGAACCAGAAAAACTATGATAAGGTTATCAAGATTCTGGAAGAGATGCGGAGACAAAAATTGGTATATGGATCAGATAAGGTTATAGAACTGGCAGACTGTATGCTTTATCTTGACGATCAGCAGACCAATGAATGGTTAGACCATCTGGATACTCTGCTTCAGCATACTGAAGAGTTGCAGGAAATCCCAAATCTTAATGGATACGACTTTGATGAAATAATGGACATGATAGGAGACTAAGGTATCATGGTTGTAAAATGTGCGGATTTTCAGCCAGAACGATATTTTGCAAATCCTCCCCTTTTGAAGAACCGGAAGGGCAACCCCGGAGGAAAGAAACGGCACTATATTGCCATTACCACAGCATTTGACATTGAAACGACTCTGCTTGATGATATTCAGCAGAGTGTCATGTATATCTGGCAATGGCAGTTTGGATTGGATTATACTGTCATCGGAAGGACATGGGAAGAGTTTCTGGATTTGCAAAAGCGAATAAAGGAGGTGTTACCAGAGGACAGGTGGCTCGTTGTATACGTGCATAATCTGTCCTATTAGACGAGTTTCAGTTCTTGAAGGGAATATACCAGTTTTTCCCGGACGATGTTTTCGCTGTCGCTTCCCGGAAGGTTGTCAAGGCAGATATGTGGGGGTGTTTCGAGTTTCGGTGCAGTTACAAGCTGACAAATATGAGTCTGAAGCAGTTTACGAGCAAAATGCAGGTAGAGCATCAGAAGTTGTCCGGGGAAGAGTTCAATTATGCAGTTAAGCGGTATCCGTGGACAGAAATAACTGACGAAGAACTGGAATATTGCATCAACGATGTTCTGGGACTTGTTGAAGCCGTAAACGCTTTAATGGCGAGAGACGGAGACACACTCCAGACCATTCCGCTAACCTCGACCGGATATGTGAGAAGAAACGCAAAGAGAGCAATGAAAGACGGTTCTGTGCATCATAATTTTGTTTACAGTATCCTTCCCGATATTGAAACCTATAAAGCTTTACGGGAAGCCTTCAGAGGGGGTAACACCCATGCCAACCGTTACTATGCAGGAGACATAGTTGAAAACGTGCATAGTGCGGATAGAAGCAGTAGTTATCCTGCGGTGATGTGTAATTGTGAATTTCCTATGAGTGCGTTTACTCCCATATTTCATAAAGACCTAAACCCCGAATATATCGCCAGATGTATCAATATTCGGCACAAGGCTCTGCTTCTGCGGATTGGTATTAAGGACTTGCGACTGCGTGACCCGTACTGGGGATGCCCATATCTGAGCAAAGACAAATGCAGGAATTGTCATGATGTGGTGGACACTTTTGATAATGGAAGGATTTTGTCGGCACATTACATTGAAACGACTGTGACCGATATTGACCTCAGGATAATCATGGAAGAGTATCACGGGGAGATTATCTTTTTGGAAGGGTGGTATGCTTCCTATAAGCGACTCCCTCAGCCGCTAATCAATGAAGTGATTAAGTATTACAAGGATAAGACAGAATTGAAAGGCGTGAAGGGACAGGAAATCTACTACGATAAAGCTAAGGCGTTATTGAACTCTCTTTATGGCATGATGGCACAAGACCCGGTAAAGCATAATCTGATATTCAAACAGGTGGGAGACTGGGAAGATGATTCCAGTCTGACGGATGAAGAGATTCTGGGCAAGAGCAATCAAAGAGCATTTCTGGCGTACCAGTGGGGAGTCTGGGTGACTGCACATAGTAGGATGGCACTCGAACGGGGGATTAGACTTGTACAAGAAACTGAAGGAGCTGATTTTATCTACTGCGATACTGACAGTGTTAAGTATACTGGCATTGTTGATTGGAGCGGGTATAACGCTGATAGGATTGCTGAGTGTATGGAAAGTGGTTCAATGGCTACTGACCCTTCTGGGGTGACCCACTACATGGGAGTCTTTGAAACTGAGGACTTGAAGGATACCGGATATGCTTACCGATATTTCAAAACATTGGGGGCGAAAAAATACGCATACATTGAAAGAGAAGGTGAAGGAGTACACTGCACTATTGCAGGAGTCAATAAGAAGAAAGGCGGTAAGGAACTCGACAAACATGGTGGCTTATCGGCATTTGCTGAGGACTTTATCTTCCGGGAAGCAGGTGGGACTCAAGCGGTTTATAATGATGACCCTCCGATGGATCATGTGGACATTGAGGGCAGGAGTCTCCCGATTACTGCGAACATTGCTATCCTACCTTCGGAGTATACGTTAGGGATAACCGGAGAGTATGCGAGAATTATAAAATATTCAAAGAACTATCTTTACAACCCTTATATTATTTGATATAATAACATTATCAAGGAGAGCGTGAACGGGAAGTCGTGCAACCCGGATTATGCGAAGACCCTTGAGAGTGCTAACAACAAAACAACACACAAGGAGGAACCCAAACATGGAAATCATCAAGAAAACCGAAGGCTTGACCTCTGCTGACCTGTATGCTCTGACCAAAGGCAACGATGTCCGCAAGATGACTGATGCCAAAGGTGAAATTCTCGACATCCTCAAGTACGTTCTGTACACTGATGAAGATGTTAAGGGCAACCCCATGACGGTTCTGGCAGTGGAGACTGTGGATGGTGCGAAGTATGCTACCAACAGCAAGACGTTTGTCCGCAACTTCTCCGATATCCTTGCCATCTTTGGTGCAGGAAATGAGGAACCGCCCACCCGCTTTGTCGTTGGCTGTGGGGTGAGCAAGAGCAACCGTGAGTATCTGACTTGCGACATTGCGAAGTGAAAATCTATGACTCATCCGGCTATGTAAACATTAGAGGGATACTCGAAGAGGGGTATCCCTTTAATTTTCTGGTAGGTGGACGGGGGACTGGAAAGACCTACACCACTTTGAAGGTTGCCAAAGAGGATGGAAGGCGATTCATGCTTATGCGGAGAACACAGTCTCAAGCCGACCTTATCAGTAAACCGGAGTTTAGCGTGTTCAAGCCACTCAACGAGGACTTAGGTTGGAATGTGATGGTAAAGAGTATCAGCAAGTATAATTCTATGTTCTATGAACCGGGAAATGATGCTGAAGAAATGCAGCACCTAATAGGATATACTTGTGCTTTATCCACCTTGTCCAATATGCGCGGCTTTGATGCATCAGATATCCAATTGCTTATCTATGATGAGTTCATTCCAGAGAAGCATGAGAGACTGCTGAAGAACGAGGCTGATGCAATCTTCAATGCTTATGAGACAATGAACCGGAACCGGGAGTTGAAAGGGATTGCACCCATTCAGATGGTATGTCTTGCCAATGCCAACGACATCACCAACCCTGTGTTTGAGAGCCTGAAGCTGATAAGGATTGCTGATAAGATGCAGAAGGGAAACTCTGACAGGTGGACAGATGACAAGAGAGGGATTCAGCTTATCATGCTTCATCGCTCACCCATCAGCAGGAAGAAGTCTGCTACAGTCTTATACAATCTGACTGACGGCTCAGAGTTTGCAAACATGGCATTGGATAATGACTTCAACGTGGACAGGCAACACGTTAGACCCCGACCGTTATCGGAGTATGTCCCCATCTGTTCTGTGGGGGAGTTGTGTATCTACAGGCACAAGTCTGAGAACCGACTGTATGCCACTACCCATTTGAGTGGTATATTCAATAGGAAGTTTTCCCTGTCTGATACAGACCGGCTTCACTACCAGAGAATATATCGGAGTCACTGGGATATGTATATTGCAGGTAAGATAGACTTTGAAGATGTTTTGTCTGAAAAGATGTTCATTAAGTATTGGGATACCCCTTGATTGTTTCACGTGAAACATTTATAATAACTCTGGTGGGTATCCTGCCCAGTGCAAGTCCCGGAAGGACGGGCATGACTCCGCACAGTCACAAAGGATACTCACCCTTCTTAATATCCGGGGGATTGGAGGGATGGTTATGCAGGATATTCTGACAATCATTCAGACTGTGGGCTTCCCCATTGCAGTTGCCATTGCGATGTTTGTGATGCTCCAGAATGAGCAGAAAGCACACAGGGAAGAGTCGGAGAAACTCACCCAGACAATCACAGACCTCAAGATATCCTTTGCCACTGCCATTACGGATCAAGAAAAAAGCATCACGGAAGCAATCAACAACAACACCCTAGTCATCCAGAAGTTACTGGATAAGATGGAGGAAGACAAATGATACTCCGAACCACCGGGCAGGATGTAGCAGAACAGGCAGTAACCGGGAACTACATCGGAAAACCGTATAGCAAGTGGGACTGTCAAGCGTTTGTGGAGCAGGTATTGAGAGACTTGGGAGTGCGGAACCCAGATGGCAGTCCTTATAATTGGAAGGGTTCCAACGCCATGTTCCGCCAGCATATCATGTGGCGTGGAACGATTGAGGAATGTCAGAAGAAATTCGGCAGTATTCCGCAAGGTGCATTTCTTTTTCGTGTGAAGCATGACGGAGGGGAAATCGAGAGAGGGTATCATGATGACCTTGGCAACGCTTCCCATGTCGGACTGTACATCGGCACAAGTCCCAACCCGTGCATGGACTCCCAGCCCACCGGGGGAGTTCAGATGCGAAAGCTGTCAGTCTTTACTCATGTCGGATTGATGGATATGATTGACTACTCTACCAGTCCCGAACCACCCTCCGACCCAGATCGGCAGGAAGCAATCAAAGCAGTTGGCATAGTAAGAAGTGACACCTCAAGTGATGCTGAATGTTTGGAAGCCTTGAAAACCTTGACAAAATATCTAAAGGAGGTTACATTGTAATGGAACTCACTGACATCATGGCACTTGTAAAGGCAGGATACACAAAAGATGAGATCGCACAAATGGACAAACCGACACCCACTGACCCTAACACAGTACCCACAGGCGAACCAGTTGCGAACCCTGTACCAGTTGCAGAACCCACCAACGTACCCACACAGGTTGTTGAACCCGTTGCCGTACCCGTTGCCCAACCCGCACAGCAGGAAGCACAGCCGACTATGGCAGAACTTATGCAGTCTATTGCGAAGCTGACAAGTGCTGTGCAGGCAAATGCCATTGCCCAGTCTGTTATCCCGGCAGGAGTTTCCAACCCTCCCCATGCGGAGGATATGCTTGCGGAGATCATCAGACCGACATTCCACCCGAAGGGAGAATAAACCATGTTTGACCTTGTTAATGTGATGAAAGAGATTCTGGAAGTGCTGAAGGAGCTTCTGGAGACTGTGAAGACCAACAAAGGAGGAACTAAGAAATGAGTGTGAACACCCTTACCTTTCAGCAGAGCAGTGCGGTACTCAATGACCTTGTGAAACAGGCTACGGGCAGGAGTGCGGTTATCAATACTGAAGCCGACTTTATCTCCGTTGCCCAGACCGCACTGACACTGGGGAAAGATGTTATCTTCAATACCCTGTCTAACGTGCTTGCGAAAACCATCTTTGCCATTCGCCCCTACTCTGCTTCCATGCGTGGTCTGGAGAAAGACCTTCCGCAGTGGGGAGCATATATGCGGAAGTTCAATATTGTTGCTTCTGACTGGAAAGATGATGATGCGTACAAGTATCCTGTGGCGTTTGATGCTTCCCAGACTGGCAACCCGGAGGGCAACGGACTGAGCGTTGACCATTGGATCATCAACAAGCGTGACTTTGTGCAGACCAACTTCCTTGGTCAGTCCGTATTCGCAGACCACTACACTGTCTTTGAGGATCAGCTTGAGACTGCTTTCCAGTCCTCCAGTGAGTTCGGACAGTTCCTTGCCATGATTACTACCGACATGAGCAACAAGGTGGAACTGGCGAAGGAAAACATGAGTCGTGGACTGGTTGCCAACTTCATTGGTGGACTGATTGCTGAGAACAATGCTTCCCGGAATGTCCATCTGCTGACCGAATACAACACACTGACCGGACTGTCTCTGACTGCGACCACTGTATTTCAGCCGGACAACTATCCCGCTTTCATGAAGTGGGTATACGGCAGGATTGCTTCTGTTGCTTCCCTGTTCCGGGAGATGTCCACCCGTTATCAGACCACCCTGACCGGGAAGCCTGTACCCCGTCATACTCCGTACAATAAACAGAAGATGTATATGTTAGGACAGGACAGATACCAGATTGATTCCCGTGTTCTGGCTGACACTTTCCATGACAACTACCTCAAGTATGCCGATGTAGAAACCATCAACTTCTGGCAGGGAATTGATACCCCGGATAAAGTCATGGTCACTCCCACCTATACCAATGCTTCCGGTGTGGCTACCACTGGTTCCGCTGTTGAAAAGGCTGGCGTATTCGCTCTGCTGTTCGATGAGGATGCAATGGGTTGGGCAATGATTCACGAAAAGGTTATTCCCACTCCCGTAAACGCTCGTGGTGAATACCGTAATATGTGGTATCATATGCGTCTTAGGTGCTTTAGTGACAATACTGAAAAAGGTGTTGTTTTCCTGCTCGACTGATGTAAATCAGAAGGGCATGGGGATAGTTGGAAACGGCTATCCCCTTATTCTTTAGGAGGTTCATATGCAGATACTGTTATATTCTGGGTTCGCAAAGAAAGAGAACAGCACAAAGGCTCCACTGGTAGCCGATGCATCAAAGACACTGACGGGGTATCTGAGGGAACCATGCTCAATCATGACCCCCGTTTTCAAGATCGAGCGTTTCCCTTCTGATGCAACCCCTCAGACATATACCTACGCATATATACCGGAGTTCGGCAGGTGGTACTTTGTAGATGACTGGGAGTGGGCAAATGGACTCTGGGAAGCACATCTGAAGGAAGATGTACTCGCCAGTTTCAAAACGGAGATAGGCAACAGTAACGAATATATCCTTCGTCATAATTCGTCTACTGATTTTAACGGCAGTATCATGGACACAACATACCCCGCCATGACAAATGTACAAACCAATACATACAGTCTGCCAAACCCTTTTACAACTAATTTGGATGATGGATGTTATATTGTTGGCATAATCTCCGGTTCAAGCACACAGGCAGTCGGAGCAGTTTCATATTATGCGATGGGTTCGGAAGCATTTGGCAATCTAAAATCTACACTGTTTTCTCCTACTAACCTGCAAGTCATGGGCATCATTAATTCAAGTGGGCAAGAACTTGTCCATGATATGTCGCAGGAAGTTCTAAAGACCATGTACAACCCCTATCAGTATATCGTGTCATGTATGTGGTTCCCGTTCAGCCTTGAAGCCATTCTTTACAGAACAGGAGTTACTTCTCTTCAGATTGGATGGTGGAATTACAATAATATCCCTCGGCCTGGTGCGCCCGTATATCGTCTCTATGCACAAACACTCACTCTGGGCGGTGAACAATTCGTAATGCGCGCTCATCCGCAAGCACTCCGGGGAGCATACTTAAACCGCAACCCATATACCAGACGAACACTGATAGGAAGATTCGGCACATTTGTGGTGGATAACGCCATGTTCCCTGTTGGCGATGTGGTTAATATCAGTTATGTAGTTGACCTAATTACTGGGCAGTGCAGAACAATATTCGCTCGTGTAGAGGGTGACTATGCGGATGTCCCACACAGAGATGTCATCGCTGAAAGAAACTTCCTGTTGGGTGTACCGATACAACTTGCACAGGTGGGAGTGGATTATCTGGGCGCGTTGAACTCATCTATCACATCTGGGGCAATGGCGGCACAACAGGCGGTATCACTGAATGTTGGCGGTGCAATTGCTTCAGTAAGCAATGGTATTTACAACACCTTGCAAGCGCAAATGCCACAGGTTGAAACAGACGGACAGAACGGGAGTTTTCTGGTAACAATTGAGACAAAAATCATCGAGCAATATTATCTGATAGCCGATGAAGACTTGACTCACCGGGGAAGACCGCTATGTGAAAACAGGCTCATCAGCACTCTGTCTGGATATATTCTGTGCGCTGAAGGGGACTTGGATATCAGTTGTTATGATAACGAGCGCAAAGAAATTGCGAGATATCTTACGACCGGATTCTATTGGGAGTGATAGTCATGCAACCAACATTGCTTAACGGTTTCTGGATTGCTACGGATCAGCGCATAGGCCCGTGGCATATCGCAGGTGGCACTGTTACACAAGAGCAAAAGGATAACGCCAACGCTATCAAGTCTTTCTTCGTCAATGGAGAGGGATGGACACTGCAAGCTATCTGTGCTGTGCTTGGAAACATGATGGGAGAATCCACCCTCAACCCCGGATATATCCAACAGACCAACAGATGGAGACTGCCAAACTCTGCATCAGATATCAGCGATGTCCCGAACAGTGTAATGGCTAACTTCTATCGTGAGTATTATGGAGTAACAAATAGAGCATTTGGAGTCGGACTTGTGCAGTGGGATGGCTATACTCCTACAGAAGGTGGTGGAGGAATCCAGAAAATGGTGAACTTTGCCATAGCCAATAACATTGAATGGTATGACGGATGGACTCAATGCTATCGACTCAAGTATGAAGAAGACCATGACTCCACATATCACTTTTTCAAGGAAGTGCGAGTAAGCGGAACATACTATACATTTGCAAACTTCCCATACTCGACCGCAAGTGTAAGCGACTTAACAAAAGCATGGTCGTGGGGATACGAACGAAATGCGGGTGGTGCGGATGACCGTATTCCAGATGCGGAATACTGGTATGACTACTTTACTGGAGCCGATGCACCCGACCCGATACCTCCCGGATACCCGACCATTGTGGACCCGGACGAACCACCATTTAACCCGGATGACCCTGTTGACCCCGGTGACCCTGTTGCATCAACACTCCCATTGGTGTTACTATATAAGCGCACAAGAAAGGAGATGAAACCCAGATGCCTAAGGATATAGGTTGGGGCGTTCCCGAAACGTATGACTACATCAATATGTACAATGCTTCCTTCAGTCCGTCTACTGTCCATGTCAAGAATGTCGCTCTCCAGAGATTCTTCAGAAGATACCTGTTTCAGAAGGCCATATCTGTATTTGAATGGAAACTCCCGGAAACATGGAACCGTGATTACTTCCTGTATGTTCTCTATGCATGGGGATACATTGGAGTAGTAGAAACCGACAAGTATGGTGTCATCTGTCAAGCGGGTGTGCCATATGGATACGACATCTATTATCAGCCGACAAACCTTATTATCACCAACCCCCTTCTGAAAGGTGCATTACAACCCCGGATCGGAACAGAGTGTACAGTGTTCAAACTTCAGCCGGACTGGGGTGGTATCAATGACCTTGTAAACTACTATGCCGACATGATGGCTCTGTGTGCTGAGACTGCTTCTGTTAATCTGCTCAATTCTCATTTATCATTCGTCTTTCCGGCTAAGGACAAACCTACTGCTGAAACATACAAGAAACTCTTTGACAAGGTTGCAGGTGGGGAACCATGCGTGGTGGTAGATAAACAACTTTTCAAAGAAGACGGGACACAGGTGTGGAACACATTCCAACAGAATATCGGACAGAACTATATAGTAGACAAAGTGCTGTCTGATATGCGGAAGATTGAAGCAATGTTTGACACTGACATAGGTATCCCCAATGCCAATACGGATAAGCGGGAAAGACTCATCACTGATGAAGTCAATGCCAATAACATTGAAACTATCACCCGTTGTGAACTCTGGCTTGAACAACTCAAGAAGTCCGCAGAGAATACCAATTCCATGTTTGGAATTGAGGTGTCTGTAGACTGGAGACATGACCCGGACAAGATGATCGTAACTAATACACAGGAAGGAGAGTCTTACTATGGGAAGAGCCGTTAATCTGTCCCCTCTGGGATTATATCAATGGGATCAGACAGTCTTTGACCTCATGCAGATTCCAGAAGCACTTGACAAAGATACTCTGGTAGATAACCTTCTCGCTGAGACTGCTGAACTGGAAGTCCTTTATCCCAACCCCATAGTATTCAAAAATCTGGTGGGTGTGTGGAGTGCAAAACAGATTGATATCTGGAACAGACTCTATGCCACAACCCAGTATGAGTACAACCCCATTGAGAACTATAACAGGTACGAAACAGGCAGTGACAGCGGTACGGGTAGGACTACCCACAGCGGTACGGATACCACTACAGAAACCACAACTCATGGCGGTACGGACGGACGGACAGAAGCTGTCAGCACTGGCGGTAAGGACACTCTGGACATGACCCGCAGAGAGGGTGGACAGGATCAGACAGTGGGTGCTGACACTAAAGGACACTGGGTAGCAGGATTTGACTCACAGCCCAGTGGACAAGATGATGGACTTGTGAAACAGACAAGGGATCAAGATGATGCCACCACCACTACCACTTATGGAAAGACAGAAACCAATAAAGATGAAACCACTTACGGCAGGACGGGGAACGTACAGGAAACAAAGACATATGGGGAGACAGTTAACAAGTCGGGTGGACTCACTCATGGTGAACAGGTTGCTACCACTAATGACGGGGAACACGAACTCCATGCTCATGGAAACATTGGTGTCACAACCACTCAGAAACTTATCCGTGAGCAGAGGGAGATTGACCTTTTCAACCTGTATGATATAATTATTGAGGACTTCAAGATGCGGTTTTGCATCTTGGTATATTAAGGAGGAGACAGCATGAATAATGGTGCTTTCGGTGAGAACTTCCCCTACAGCAATTTCCATGACCTTAACATGGACTGGATCATTAAGATTGCCAAAGACTTTCTGGATCAGTATACTCACATTCAAGAGATTATTGACAATGGTGAGGAGTCACTTAATAACACAATCACAGAGGGACTCAATAGTCTGGACACCAAAGCACAGGAACTTTCAGAGGCATTGCAAGACTGGTATGATGAGCATAGTGCTGATATTTCTAATGAGCTGTCTACTGCTTTACAGACCCTTTCTAATTCCCTTACCACTTCATTAAATACTTTTAATACCAGAGCAGAAATTAAGGCGGCAGAAACAATTGCTACTATCCCATCAGATTATACAGAGCTTGCAAATTCTGTTTCCGCTGTCTATGATTATATCTCTCTAATGCAGACCGAACCGAAAAATATTCTATTTAGCTCGGGCGTTATTAATACGGGAGAAGTTGGTGACACTATTACACTTTCAGTAACACCAAATCAGTATTATGGACATGCTGTTATTAATGTTTCCAATGGTGATGTGGTAAAAATCATTGCGGGCAACGGTGGTGCTGGTGCAAGACTGTGGTGCGTAACTGATACTAATCTGCGAGTGCTGTCCGTTGCAACCGCAGGAGAAACCGCATATAACAAGGAAATTCATGCGGAACAAGATGGATATATTATCTTGAATGTAAATAACAGCACCCCTATCCCGTCAGCTACCTATCAAAAATTCTTGTCATTGGCAGATATTGAAAATGATATTATTGGATATACTGAATATATCGCCAGAAATAATACTACTACTGATGTATACAATATTGATTTTAACTTCCAGAATGAAAAAACTATTGCAACAAATGTTGAATACTACCAGCCTATTAACCCGATTCCATCAATCAATTCACAATATACAACCATGATAATTCCTTGTAAAATTTTTGATAAATTTTATATTACCGGAAGCGGTGCTCTAAATGCTCTGCTATGGGCATTTACTGATGAAAATTATAAACTGCTATCTAAATCCGAAACAAATGTAACTGAAAAGGATAAAATGCTTGTGGCTCCCGCTGACGGCTATTTTGTATATAATTCAGCACTAAGCGCGGAACATCATGTATATACACTTAACACTTCATATGTAAATAAATATTTCAAGAATAAATCCTTTGATTATATTGAAAATAAGTGTGTACAAACTAATTACGCATCCGGAACCAACCTTGTAATAACCGAATCTGATTTAGCAGAGGGTGCATATTGCATTATTCCAGTTGTTCGAGGTGATAAAATTTATCATGTAGGTCGTGGATTCGATCTGTATCGGGCATGGTGCTTTGTAGATGAAAACAACAAGATTATATCAGTTTCTGAAAGCAACATTAGTGTTAATGAAATACTGACCGCGCCAACTACTGGAAAACTTATTCTAAATGTGAGAAAGGAACAGGGATGGTATACAGGAATTTCAAAAACTCTCACAAGTAAAAATATAATCACCGAAATGAACGGTGGAACAAAATACCAATTTTTACCGCCAATTATCCCCGATTCATATGATCCCACACCCAACAGTTATTCAGCTATCACCAATATTATAAATGTAGAAACACCCTCAGTAAATCAAATCTACGCACTTTATAATGATTTAATGGCGGCATACCCAGATTATATCTCCAGAGAAACTCTACCATATACCGACCAAAGCGGAAGCTATAACATGTATGTATATAGCTTTACCCCTCCCACAATTCCTTTTAATACGGGAAATGAACCCCGATTCCCTCTGAGCCAGCTACCAACTATCATCATGGCCGGAGGTGTGCATGGTGAAGGTTTAAGCGGTGATGATCCTGCTATGTTGGGGGCAACATATTACTTCTTGAAGGATATGTGCGAAAACTGGAAAACAAATAAGGCTCTACAATATCTCAGATGGAACACAAGAATATTATACATTCCCCTCCAGAATCCATGGGGATTTGAAAACAAGAGCAGAAAAAACAGCAGAGGGGTGGATATCAACCGTAATATGCCTTTTGGATGGTTATACAAAAATGATCCAACCGCAATTGATTATGCAGGAGAAACACCCCTCAGTGAAAACGAAAGTAAGAATATCAAGTATGTAATTGATAATAATCCAAATGCTGTCATGTTTATGGACATTCATTCCAGAGTTGGGAATGTAGACCCTACACGCATGATGTATTTCACCACCCTTGATTATTCTCCCTTCCTTAATGTATATCGGTCGATAATTCCATATATTTCTACAAGGTGGCAAGAATTAGATAACACAATTTCGGGAACAAATGGTTTTGTACAGGCGTTCGGAACTGGAATTGGAATGGCAAGCAACTACGCAAGCAGTAAAGGAATTGCAGGAACCGTAATTGAAGGATTCAGCAAACATTCCGCAACACTTGCCCCTGCATACGGAACTGAGATGACGAGGATGCTTCTTATCTACTTCGGAACATTCATAATGCAATCACTTAGACTGTTCAAAGATAATTACTATCCGGAAGCATCAAGACAGGTATTATAAGCACAAACACTCCTTGCTATAGCAGGGAGTGTTTTATATTTGTAAAATTATAAAAATCAAAGAAGGTCAAAAGGTCAATGGGGAATATGCCTTGAGACCCCTATATATTATGTAATGGG
>Ga0247611_10006547_pt1 | contig 14912 bp, 13 predicted proteins | sample 177DNAGHGhighgp2_FD_192422 | JGI IMG/M metagenome (GOLD analysis project Ga0247611, IMG submission 192422) | Sheep rumen microbial communities from Palmerston North, Manawatu-Wanganui, New Zealand - 1770 DNA GHGhigh gp2 | ecosystem: Host-associated > Mammals > Digestive system > Stomach > Rumen...
TAAATAATATGTTCATTAGAAGTATGTGGATGATGTTCAACAGGTTCTCTTTCATCTGATACTTCTATTACTTCTTTTGGTCCACTAGACTTAGAAGAAGTATTTCCAGTTGTTATAGAAATAACAGTTCCTACTAGTATAAAAAATACCATACATGATAATACAACTAATAAAATATTTTTTGTTTTATTATCTAATTGTACATTTTTATTCTTAGTTTCTTCTTTATCTTCATCAAATTGAACTTCGATTATATCTTCTTCTCTAATCTTCTTAAATTCACCATTTGATAATTCTCTTTTTGTAACATTTAATGCTTTAGCTAATTTATCTAGAATAACTGGATCTTCTGGGAATTTAATACCATTTTCCCAAACAGCTATATCTTCTGGTGAAACTTCAGCTATTTTTGCTAAATCTTCTTCAGACAATGAATTTGCAGTACGGACTTCTCTTAAAAAATTACCTTTTTTAATATTTTCTTTATCCATATTAATCCCCCATTTAAGATAAACGATATATTCCCTTTCGTTGTAGCTTTATTATACTATTTTTTTATTAAATACGCAAATTAATAACAAATAAAAATAGATTAGTAAAAACTAATCTATTTAGTACCAAATATTCTATCTCCTGCATCTCCTAAACCAGGAACAATATATTTATTTTCATTCAAATGATCATCTATACATGCAGCATATATTTGAACATCAGGATATTTTTCTTCAACATTAACTAAACCTTCAGGTGCAGCTATAATACATAAGAATTTAATCTTTTTAACTCCAACCTTTTTAAGTTCACCAATGGCATCAATAGCTGATCCACCAGTAGCTAACATTGGATCTAAGATTATTACTTCTCTATTTTGAATATCCTTAGGTACTTTAAAAAAATAATTATGTGGTTCAAATGTTTTTTCATCTCTATACATACCAATATGACCTATTTTAGCATTAGGTAGTACTTGAATTACTCCATCAACCATACCCATACCAGCTCTTAAGATTGGTAAGAAAGCATATTTATCTTCATTTAATCTACCAGTCTTCATCTCTGTTATAGGTGTTTCAATAGTAATATCATCTAACTTTTCATCTTTAAAAGCTTCATAGCATAATAGCACAGCTATTTCAGATATTAACTCTCTAAATTCTTTAGTCCCAGTTGTTTTACTTCTAAGTATTGATAACTTATGTGTTATAAGTGGATGATTTAATTCTATTGTTTTCATATATTACCTCTTATTTTTTCTTTGTTGTTTTCTTTTTAGCAGCTTTTTTAATTTCTTTAACTACTTTATCAGTTATAGTCATTGTATCTTCAGGTATTTCCCAATCTAATTCATTTTGAAGTGCTTCTTTATCAGCAGGTATAATTAAATTTAAAATAATACCTACAATTGCAGCTAAACTCATTCCTGAGAATGCTATATCTAAATCTCCGTTTACAATTGAAATTGTAGCACCACCTAAACCAATAACTAACATGGCAGCTGCTACTGCAACATTCTTATTATCATCAAAATTAACTTGATTCTTAATTAATACTTTTAAACCATTTACTGCTATAAAACCATATAGTAAGATTGATACTCCACCTAAAACTGGTGCAGGTATTAATTGTACTAAAGCAGTAAATTTACCAAAGAAACCTAAGATAATAGCAAATATTGCTGCTAATCCGATAACTTTAACTGATGCAACTTTAGTAATACCAACTACTGCAGTATTTTCACCATAAGTAGTATTTGCAGGTCCACCCATAGCACCAGCTACTAATGTAGCTAAACCATCACCTAATAAAGTTCTATCTAAACCCGGATCTTGAATTAAATCTTTTCCAATAATATTAGATAAAGAAGTATGATCTCCAATATGTTCACACATAGTAACTAATGCTATTGGTGCAATAGTTATTAAAGCTCCAAATTCAATGTTGTAATGTACAAATGGGAATTGGAAGCTAGGTACTGATAACCACGCAGCATCAGCTACACTTTTGAAATCTACTAATCCTAAGAATGCAGATAATACATATCCTGAGATAATACCAATTAAGAATGGTATTACTTTCCATAAACCTTTTGCTCTAGTCATAACTAAAGCTGTAACTAAGAATGATACTAATGCAACAACTGCATTTTTCCATTCGAATACTTGTCCTTCAGCAATACCTATGTTTTGAATTGCTGATGAAGCAAGTCCTAATCCGATAACCATAATCATTGGTCCTATAACTACAGGTGGTAATAGTTTTTCTAACCAATCTTTACCAGTAAAATGAATAATAGTAGCTACTACAATGTAGATTAAACCTACTACCATAATACCAGTCATAGCTCCGCCTAAACCACCTTTTAAATATGCAGCTGCAACAGGTGCAATAAAGGCAAATGAACTACCTAAATAAACTGGAGATTTACCTTTAGTACATAATATATAAATTAATGTACCAATACCAGATGTAACTAAAGCAACTGGTATAGTTAATACTTCTTCTCCTGCAGCAGTATTAACTAAAATTGGAACTAAGATTGTTGCTCCAAACATCGCAAATACATGTTGTATTGCTAGAACTATCCACCTACTTATTGGTGGAGTTTCGTTGACATCATATGTCATTTTCTTTTTCATATATCCTCCTATGTATTTGGGTATTTTTATCGCAAAAAAAGAAGATATACCACCATATCTTCTTTGTTAACAATAAAAATTTAAATATGAAAGAATAAAGCCCCTACTAATTATATTCGATAGGAAAGTTAAAACACATCTTGTATTCTTCATATCTTACACCCTTAATAGCATTATAAAAAATGTAAGATTATTTTTCAATATAATTTGATATATTTTTGATATAATTTAATTAGGTGATTTTATGAACAAAATAAAAAAACAAATGTTAATCCATGAATCTCATTATTCCAAATATGCATGTAAAGATAAAGAAGCTATTAGATTACATGGAGATATCAATGATGGTGATATAAGACCAAATTACTTTAGAGATATTGATAGAATAATACACTCTTTATCATATACAAGATATATAGATAAGACTCAAGTATTCTCAAATAAATCAAATGATCATATTCAAAAAAGAATTATACATGTTCAATTAGTATCTAAAGTAGCAAGAACAATAGGAAGAGCTTTATCTTTAAATGAAGATTTAATTGAAGCTATGGCTTTAGGACATGATATAGGACATGTTCCATTTGGTCATTTAGGTGAATCATATTTAAATGAATTATCACTAAAATATGATGGTACATATTTCATGCATAATGTAGAATCAGTAAGAGAATTAAATATATTAGAAGATCATGGTGTTGGTAAGAATTTAACTATTCAAGTACTTGATGGTATCTTATGCCATAATGGTGAATTTGTTCAAGAAAAATATAAACCAGTTAAAAAGACTAAAGAAGAATTCATAAGAGATTATGAATTATGTTATACCGATAAAGAACATGCAAAACATCTTGTTCCAATGACTTTAGAAGGATGCGTAGTAAGAATATCAGATATTATAGCTTACTTAGGAAGAGATATTGAAGATGCTATTCGTTTAGGATTACTATATAAAAAAGAAATACCTAAATCTATTAAAGATATTATAGGTGATAATAATAAAGACATAATTGGTCATATAATAAATGATATTATTGAAAATTCATATAAAAAGAATTATATTTCTATGTCTAAGGAAGTATATCAAGCAGTTAAAGATTTAAAAGAATTTAATTATATTCATATATATGATCCTTCAATGAATAAACTAGAAAAAGCACATGTTAAAAGAATGTTTACTACTCTATTTAAACAATATTTAAATGATTTAAATAATAAGAATAAGAAGTCATCTATTTATAAAGTATTACTTAAAAATATGACTAAAGAATATATAGTTAATACTAGTAATACTAGAAAAGTAATAGACTATATTGCTGGTATGACAGATGATTATATGATAAATGAATATAACAAAATAAAAGAATCTAATAACTAGATTCTTTTCTTATGCTCTAAATTCTTGGGCATAATAGTATGTTCCATTTATAGGAGCAATACCTATACCAATATAAACTAAATCAGGATTCATGATATTCTTTCTATGTGTTGGTGAATTCATGAATGCTACCATAGATTTTTCTATATCATTGAAACCATATGCTATATTTTCTGCTGCTTTATTATATTTAATTCCTAAATCACTATAAACAGTAGACCATTTACGACAATCTTTATTAGGATCATTATCTACACATTGTCTTACATGTTCAAATACTCTAGTATGAGACATTTCAGTAGCTCTAACAGATGCAGCAACAGATAAATGATAATCATACTTCAATGGTTTTAATCCTTCACTTGCTCTATATCTATTAATGCTATCAATCATAGCATTAATATCATTTATATATATACTTACATTATTCTTAGCTTCATCTAATACTTCATTTGTACTAGGTCCCCTATTATCTTCTGAAACATAAGCAATTCTTTTAACAGTTGTTGTTTCTCTAGTTGTTGTTGTAATAGGTTCTTTAGTAGTAGTCGTAGTTGTTGTTGTACTAGTACTATTACCATTTACATAAGTATCATTATTAGAATTAATTGTATATGTATTATTTTCTTTTTTACCACACCCAGTTAATAATAATAAAGTTAATAATACAATTATTATTAATCTCTTATCAACCATAATAATTCCCCTTTGTTGGTTAGTTATTATACATCAGATAAGAGTTCTTAGCAAATTTTAGACAATAAAAAAACTTGTAATTAAATTACAAGTTTCTTAATAATTATTCTTGAGTTTCTTCAGCTTTTGGAGCTTCTGGAGTTTGAACAACACCAGCAAATGCTTGTCCTGGAGCTGGTTGTACAGGAGTTTCTCCTGCTTGTGGTTGTTGTTGAACACCCATAGCAGTATTTAATACATTAGCACCTTGTTGTTGTGCCATACCCATACCCATGAATCCCATCATAGCACCATTGTCATTAGATGCAGCAGAATTCATAGCTGTAGCAGTAGCAGCTGCCATTGTACCAGCCATATTGTTTGCATAAACTTGACCAAGTCTTGCAGTCTTTGCAATTTCTGCATCCATTTCTTGCATGATCTTTAATGAGTCTTCAGTTGCATTAATGTTGATTGTAACATCACCAACACCAATACCATAGTTTGCTCTCCATGAAGCATCTAATAATTGATTCATTAATGTAGTAATATCAGATTGATAATTTTGAATTTCTACAAATGATACATTCTTTTGAGTCATTAATTGAGAAATTGCTTGTCCTACATTTTGAGCAAATTGTTGTTTTAACATAGAAGTATTACCTTCTGATGTAAAAATATCATTTAATGTTAAAGTATCTTTAGGATTTGATCCTACTAAGTTAGCTATTAAGATAGCTGGATCTACAACTTTAACAGCATACATACCATTGTATGTAACTCTAACTGATTGATAAATTGGATCCTTAATCATAACTGGTTGTTGAGAACCATAAGTTAAACCAGGAATTAGTTTAGTATTAACATAATAAACTCTTTGATCCTTAGCAGCTTGTCCACCATAAGTAATACGGCTTCCAATAGTCTTAATAGATTCTAATAATCCATTTCCAAATCCACCAGTAAAGATTGATGGTTCTGAAGAAGTATCATAAGTATAAGTTCCATCTTCAGCAGTAAATTCAACAATTTTACCATTGTCTACAATCATCATAGCCATTCCATTTGGAACTACTATTCCTGATCCATTAGTTATTACACCTTCAGTATAAGTTCTATTAGCATCACCATGAGATACAACACCTCTTTGGATTACTACATCATTACTTACTTCTGGACATGTAATAAACTCTTTAAATTGATCGCCAATTACTTGATTAACTGAACCAAGTGCAGCTTTGATTAATCCCATATTGTTCCTCCTATTTTTTAAATATTTGATTAATTCATCATAAATTTATTATATCATAAGAAAATACTAAAGAATTAATATTTTCTCTTATTTGTGTAAATAAAAAGAAGAAACTATTTAGCTTCTTCTTGTGCTCTTGTTTCACGTACAACTGTAATCTTAATTGTACCAGGATATTGCATTTCAGATTCAATTCTATTCTTAATATCACGAGCAATCTTAATACTAGTTAAATCATCTACTTCAGCAGGTTTAACGATTACACGAATCTCTCTACCAGCTTGCATAGCATATGATTTTTCAACACCCTTAAATGAATTACCTATTTCTTCTAGTTGAGCTAATCTTTCAACATATTTTTCCATAGATTCATTTCTTGCTCCAGGTCTTGCAGCTGATAATGTATCAGCTATTTGAACTAATACAGCAATAACACTTTTTTGTGGTTCATCACCATGATGTGATGCAATAGCATTAATAACTACTTCATCTTCACCATACTTCTTAGCTAATTCTTTACCGATTTCAACATGTGAACCTTCTGTTTCAAAATCAATTGATTTACCAATATCATGTAATAGACCTGCTCTCTTAGCTAAATTAACATTTTCACCTAATTCAGCAGCCATAATACCACATAAATTTGCAACTTCAATTGAATGTTGTAATCCATTTTGACCATATGATGTTCTGAAATTTAATCTACCTATATAATTAACTAATTCAGGATCCATCTTAGATAATCCTAATTCATAGATAGCATTCTTACCCATTTCAGTAATCTTTTGGTTTATATCCTTACAAGTTTTATCATATATTTCTTCAATTCTTGTTGGATGAATTCTTCCATCCTTAATTAATGTTTCAATAGTTTCTTTTGCTATTTCTCTTCTATATGGATCAAATGAAGAAATAGTAATAGCTTCAGGTGTATCATCAATTATTAAATCTACTCCTGTAACAGCTTCTATAGTTCTTATATTTCTTCCTTCTCTACCAATTAATCTACCCTTCATTTCATCATTAGGTAAACTAATAGTTGATGTAGTTTGTAAGTTGGCTACATCCATTGAATACTTTTGCATTGAAGATACAAGTAAGTCTTTAGCTTGATTATCAACTTCAAGTTTAGCTTCAGCCATTTCATCTTTGATATATTCAGCTATTTCAACTTCCATTTCACTTTCAACACGTTTCATGATTTCATCATGAGCTTTTTCTTTAGAAAATTTAGCAATACCTTCTAATTTCTCTAATTCTTCTTTAATTAAAGCATCCATCTTGTTATCTTTTTCTTGTACTTGTTTTTGTAAAGCAGTAAGATTTGCTTCTTTTTGATCTAATGAAGCATCTCTGTTTTGTAATAATTCTTCACGATTATCTAAAGATTTTTCTCTCTTTAATAATCTTTCTTCAGCTTCTTCAGCTGCTTGTTTTCTTTCTTTAACTTCTCTATCTGCTTCTTGTTTAAGTTTAAATTGTTCTTGCTTTAATTCAGCAAGTGAATCCCTTTTATTTCTATCTGCTTCCTTTTTAGCAGCACTTATTATTTTTTCTGCTTTTTTACCTGCACCAAATCCTGTTATAACTACTAGAATTATAGTACCAATTATTCCTACTACAAGGCCAATAAAAAGAAAAACTAATGGAGGCATACCCATTCCTGGTCCCATTTAAATTCCTCTTTTCATATAAAATTATTTATAGATTAATATCTATAAACTTATTATAGTTTAAAAGATATTTTTTTACAATAAAAATAAAAAGAAACAAAGTAAATTGTTCCTTGTCTATTTATTGTTTTCTTCTATATATCTTTCTAGTATATTCAGGTGTTTCTTCACCAATTGTAATATTAAATTTGCTTTCATCAAATTCAGGAAAAAATACATCACCATTTTCAATAACCATATTAATATCAGTTATATACATTACATCTACCATTGGAATAGCTTCTTTAAATAAATTATATCCACCTATTATATAAATATTACCACTTGATAATTCTAGAGCTTTTTCTATGGAATCAACAGTTATAACTCCTTCATATTTAGTGGTTCTTGAAATAACAATATTAGTTCTGTTTGGAAGAGGATGACCTATATCCTCATAAGTTTTTCTTCCCATGATAATTGTATTATTAGTAGTTAATTCTTTAAATTGTTTTTGTTCCCCTTTAATATTCCAAGGTATTTTTCCATCTTTACCTATAACATTATTTTTAGATCTAGCAACAATTAATCCTAACATTTTATACACCTCATTTAATATACTTCTTTTTCTATCCATCTAACTATTACTTTAGTAATATAGTTTATTTCATTTTCAGTTAATTCATGTTCATCATCTATATGATGTATTTTTTGTAAACAACCTCGACAGCAAGTACCTGTTGCATGTTGAGCTATAAATGTTGGATGTACTTGTCTCATTGGTGTTTGTTTTCCATCATTAGGTAGTTTTATTTTTAATCTTTTATTAATTATATCTAATGTATCACTTTCTATTTTATCAATACCTTTTTCTTTAACGAATTCTTTCATTTTATTATTTAAATGAAAAGATCCTCTAAACTTTGATTTAGAAAGTGAATCTAATAATTTATCTATATTATCCATATACATCACATATTAATTATACAATAAAAAAAGATGTTTATATATGAAACATCTTATGTATTTCTTCTTTTAAAGAATTGAAATCAAATACTATTAAATAGAATACTGTTATAACTGCAAATATAAATGATATATGAATAGTTAATAAATTAGTAGTAAATTTAAAGAATACTAATAATACAGGTATAAATGTAAATAATACATTCATTAAAATAACATGTATATATTTTCTTATATAATTTTTTCTTAATATTACTGCTAATAAAGTTGATAATAATAAATCTATTATGATAATAATTGGAATTACTATACTTACTAATTCATTTGTTTTAGTAATACCATACCAAATGAATAATAATATTATTACTATCATCATTATATTATAGAAAACATTTAAAAGATTTTTATGAATACTTTTAAATATATATCTAACTACAATATAAAAACTTAATACACCTAACATAACAAATAAAGAGAATGTTAATTTATTATTAACAATATAATCTATATAGCCACTTATAAATACTGCAACTAATGAAAAGAAAGCAATAAACTTTAAAACTATATCAACTGTTTGATTCTTTAATTTAGGATATACTGAATTACTTTCACCTTTTATTTTAGCTTGGCATATAGGACAAACTTTTTCATTAGTATTAATATCTATATCACATTTATCACAATGTTTCATTTAAACCACTTCCGTATTAATACTTATATCTACACCATTTTCTTTTAAGTATCTTACATAATTTCTAACTACATTATTATATTTAAATATAGATGATATACCTATACATAAATCATTTTTATTAGATACTATAGTAAATTGAAAATCACTTGTAGATGTTAGTGCTATTACACTTTTAACATATTTTTCTGTTTCTTTATCAAATTTAACTGAACCAACATTAGATAAGTTAGTTGTTCTTAATTTTGAAGTAAAACTTTCTATTATTCTCATACCTATTTCTTTAATAAATAATGGTAACATTCTTGCAGCTATTAATTTTTGGAAAGATACCATCTTATTAGTTCTTGATTCTAACTTTTCTATTGTTAATCTATCTTTCATTTCCATATTAACTACTTTAACTATTTCATCGAATTCTAAGTTACCTTTTGAAGGTCTAAAATCTATAGCAATCATACCAAAGAAATTCTTTAATGAATTAGAATTATAAAATCCTCTTAAATCTACAGGTATTTCTATTTTAATTAATTTATCATAGTCAGATACTTTATATTCTTTTAATATAGAATAAATAAGTACTGATACTAAATAACCTGTTAAAGAAGTATTATACTTATGAGCTAATTCTAAAGTTTTACTTAAATCAGAATGTACTTCATAAAATCTAGTAGTATCTTTTAAAGCAGGTGCTTTATAATGATATATATTTTTACGATGTGCTACTTCTTTTTCAGACTTTTTAAAGTATTTATCATATGAATCTTCTACTCTATCTAATTCAGATGAATTATTATCTACTTTAATATTCTTTTTATAATGATATTTAACATAGTTAGATACTAATAATTTAAAGAATTCTAATGCTCCTCTTCCATCAGATAAAACATGAGACATCTCTAAATTAATTCTATTCTTATAATATGTTACTTCATATAAAAGATCATTATCATCATATATTATACGATGACATATTGGCTTACTTTCTTGTTCTACTTTTATATCTTGAGATGATTCTTCAAGGTAAAACCAGAAAAAACCACTTTTTAAAGTAACATGAAAGTTAGGATATTCTTTTATAGTTTCTTTTAAAGCAATTAATAAATAATGTTTATCTATTTCATCTTTTAATTCACACGAAAATCTAAAGACTGTAGGTCTTTTTTTAGTTCTTAAAGATGCATAGTAAAATGCTACATTATCTAATTTATACCAATTTGTTTCATTCATATTAATCACTAATAATATTATACCTTATCAGGTAATAATTTATCTACATAATTTAACATTTCTTCCTTTGTATAAGGATGATAACTTCTCATCCAAAGTTTAAACATATTAACTAATCCACCTAAATAATAATCAACAATTACTTCTATAGGAATAGATGATTCAAATCCTTTTGATTTCATATCTTCAATAGCTTGATCTCTTAAAGTTTCAAGTACCATATCAATTGCAACTGAATTCTTATTACTATTTATTATCATATGATATAATTCTTTATTTTCTTCTACTTCATCTAAAAATAAAGATATAAACTTAATAAAATATTGTTTATTAATCTCTTGAATATCATTTTTCTTAAATCTAGTTATTAAACTATTCTTTAAATCATTAATTAGAGAATCTAATAATTCATATTTATCTTCAAAATGAGCATAGAAAGTTGATCTATTAATCATAGCTTGATCACATATTTCAGATACTTTAATCTCTTCAAATGATTTTTGAGCCATTAAAATCATTAAGGCATCATATATATTTTTTCTAGTTTTTATTACTCTTAAATCTGTTGCCATATTTAATCACCAGTTAATAAATTAACTCTTTTTACTACAAAAATCAATATATCATACATTCTGTTGCTTATTTATACAACTGTATTAAACAAAGTGTTGTTTATCTATACACTTTAATACTTTTGATAATGAAATCACACTTTAAGTTGTTTTAAAATGTATGTGTTGAAAGGAAGAGATTTATGAAAAAAATATCAAATTGGATAGCTAATCATTCCAAATTAATATTAATAATAAGTTTATTGTTGGTAATTCCTGCAATAATAGGTTATATTACTACTCGTATTAATTATGATGTATTAGTTTATTTACCTGATAACATTGAAACTATTGAAGGTCAAGATATATTAACAAATGACTTTGGAATAGGTGCATATGCATTTGTATTATCAGATAAAGATAATCCTAAAGAATTAAAAGCTTTAGAAGAAAAGCTTAAGACTGTTAACACAGTTAATGAAGTAATATCTATAAATGATGTTACAAATGGTTCTATACCATTAGATATGTTACCAAATGATATAACTGAAAAGCTTAAAAGTACTAAATCAACATTAATCATGGTTACTTTAAGTGATTCTACTTCATCAGATGTAACACTTTCTGCTATTGAAGATATTAGAAAAATAGTAGGAGATGCAAATCAAGTATCATCCATGTCAGCTATGGTATTAGATACAAGAGATTTATCTAATAAAGAAATAGTGGCTTATGTAATTATTGCTGTATTATTTGTAATACTTATATTAACATTTGCAACTGATTCTTATATTACTCCACTTCTATTATTATCTAATATAGGATTAGCAATTTTATATAATATGGGATCTAATATAATGTTTGGTGAAATAAGTTATATCACTAAAGCTATATCAGCTGTATTACAATTAGGAGTTACCATGGATTTTTCAATTTTCTTATATGATAAATATAGATGTTTAAAATCAAAAGGTAAAACACCAGTTGAAGCTATTGATGAAGCAATACAAGAAACATTTAATTCAGTAACTGGTTCATCCCTAACTACTATTGCTGGATTCTTAAGTTTATGTGGTATGTCACTTACACTTGGTAAAGATATAGGTCTTGTCATGGCTAAAGGTGTATTGATGGGATTAATATGTGTTTTAACTATATTACCTTCTCTATTAATAATATTTGATAAAGTAATTGAACGTACACATCATAAAATAATATTTCCTCAATTTAAACTACTACAAAATATAGCATCTAAACATTATAAGATTATTACAGTTATTGCAATAATATTATTAATACCATTTATATATGGTAATAATCATGTAAATGTATATTATAAATTAGATGAATCATTACCTGATACCTTACCTTCACAAGTATCTAATAAAGAAATAAAAGAACAATATAATATTGCTTCTCCTGAATTTATATTAATAAATAAAGATATTAAAGGTAATCAATTAGATGAATTATCTAACGAACTAGAAAACCTAGAAGGAATAGATATGGTATTAACTCCAGGTAAAATTGAAACTCTTGGTATACCAGATTCATTTATTCCTGATAAGATAAAAAATATTTATAAAACTGATAAATATCAATTAATTATTATTAACTCAACATATGATGTAGCATCAGATGAATTAAATAATCAAATTGATAAAGTAAATGAAATAATAAAGAAATATGATGAAAATAGTATATTAGCTGGTGAAGGAGCATTAACTAAAGATTTAATTAAGATATCTAATCATGATTTCAATGTAGTTAACTATGTATCAATTGCAGTTATATTCTTAATCATGTTATTTGTTCTTAAATCAGCAAGTTTACCATTTATTTTAACTTTAGTTATTGAAATGGCTATATTCGCTAATATGGCATGGGCATTCTATACAGGAGATAAATTACCATTTATTTCATCTATAGTTGTAGGTACTATTCAATTAGGTGCAACAATAGACTATGCAATATTAATGAGTAATACATATTTAAATAATAGAAGAAAAGGTAAAAATGTAGATGATTCTATTAAGAATACATTAGGTGCAGTAACACCATCAATTATTATGTCAGCATTATGCTTCTTTGCTGCTACATTTGGTGTATATGTCTACTCTGATATAGATATGATTGGTTCAATATGTGAACTATTATCTCGTGGAGCTATTATTAGTATGATTACAGTTATCTTACTATTACCTGCTCTATTAAGAATATTTGATAAATTAATTATTAAAACTACTAAAAATATGGAAGGAGTTAATTAATATGAATAATAAATTTAATAAATTACTAATACTTGGATTAGTATTAGTTCCATTTAATGTATGTGCATTACAAAAACAAGAAAATGTATATGAAGTATTAAATAGAGATGGATCTAGAAATAATATCTCAGTAACCAATAGATTAACTTATATAGGTGATCAAAAAATAACTGATGAAACAGAATTAAGAAATATTTTAAATATATCTGGTGATGAAGAATTTGAATTAAGAAAGAATAATTTAACTTGGAGAAACTCAGGTAAAGAAATATTATATAGAGGAGAAACAGATAAAGAATCTCCTATTAAAACAACAATAACATATAAATTAAATAATGAAGATATTGATGTAAACGATTTAATAGGTAAAGATGGAGATGTTGAAATTACTATTAATCTAACTAATACTGATTATGCTTATATGCATGGTAATAAGATATATACTCCATTTGTTACCACTGCTGCAACTATAATCGATAATGAAGCAACTAATATAGAAATTTCAAATGGTAAAGTTGTATCAAATGGTAATAAAAACTTTGCTGTCAGTATAGCTGCTCCTGGATTATATGAATCCATAGATTTAAATGAATTAAAAGATTTAGATAAAATAGTTATTAAATATCATACTAATAAGTTTACTTATCATGATATTTATCTAGTATCTACTCCTAAACTATTAAGTAAAGCAGACTTAGATGTATTTAATAAATTAGATAAATTAACTAATGATGTTAATACTCTTCAAACTAATATGAATAAAATACAATTTGCTTCAAATAAAATAAATGATGGTACTAAATCATTAAATAAATATTTAAAACAAGCTAATAAAGGAATTAATAAATTATCAGATGGAGCTGATAAAGTTTCTACAGGTATGAATAATTTATATACAGCATTTGATCAAGCAACAAATGAAGAAACTCTTAAACAATTAGAAGAATTAAGAAAAAATGATTTAAATACAATCCAAACTATGAGTACATCTTTAATTACATCAGTTAATGCTGCATTAGCACAATATGGTAGTAAGCCAGTTAAATCTGTTGATGAAATTGGTGTATTAATTAAAAATGGTACTTTAACAAATGAAGAAGTAATATCTACATATAAATTAATTGAATTATTAAAATACAATTATGCATCAGTAGATTCACAAATTAAATTAATAAATAATATGAAACCTAACTTACAAGCTATAAATGAAGGAACTAAAGAAATAGCAACTAACTTAAAGACTGTTGAAGGTGCTATAACATCTATTACAGCTGGTTCTGAAGATTTAAAGAATGGTATGAATGAATTAAATTCAGGTATTGAAGAGTTCAATAAAGAAGGAATAAATAAATTATCTTCTTATACTGATAAGATTAATAATTATAGTACTAAAGCTAAAGACTTAATCAAATTATCAACTAAGTATAATGGATTTACATCAAATAATACTGATGAAACAATATTTATAACTGTTATTAAATAAATTAAAAAAGTAGTTACCAATTGATAACTACTTTTTCATTTTCATAATAAATCTCTAAACCATGATCTATTACTTCTTTAGTAATAGGATTAACTACTTCTTCAGTTAAGTATCCATTTTCATATAAT
>Ga0247611_10006548_pt1 | contig 14912 bp, 21 predicted proteins | sample 177DNAGHGhighgp2_FD_192422 | JGI IMG/M metagenome (GOLD analysis project Ga0247611, IMG submission 192422) | Sheep rumen microbial communities from Palmerston North, Manawatu-Wanganui, New Zealand - 1770 DNA GHGhigh gp2 | ecosystem: Host-associated > Mammals > Digestive system > Stomach > Rumen...
TTCTTTATCTCTAAAACTTTCAACATTAGTGATTAAGAAGTACACATCACTATCTTTTTCTAATAAACTTTTAATATCATTTATTTTATCCTTTGTACTTCCTATTTTTACTTTTCCATTTTTCAAAGTTTTTTGACCTAATATCATACATTTCTCGTTTGAATGAGTATGTATTTCATTAACCCAATTCCACTTCAAAGTATTTACACCACATACAATTAAACAATGTTTATATCCAAATAATAATTTTCGTGATACTGCTATATCAATTATTTGTTTTGTTTTACCTAATCCTTGTTCATCACCTAAAAACCATTTATTACAATTCAGCCCTTTGTTGACTCCGTCTATCTGATGATTATAAGGTTTTGTTTTGAAACAAAAGTTTTTAGGAATTTTCTTTTTGTTCAATCCTTTAATTAATTCCCATCCTTTAACTTCGACTTCATAATTAACTGACCTAAACATATTAACTAAATTTGTTATGTTATTTGAAGGAACTTCCCATTCATTTGTTTCAGGATAAAAATACCTGAATGGTAATTCTCTCATTATATTAACAATTTTTTCATCATAATCGAATTTAACATATCCACTATATTGATATTGTTTGTATTGTAGTGATTGTCTTATTTCAACTGTTATCATTTTTTCTCCTTTTGGTTTTTAATGTGGTTTATTATTTATGTATATATTATCACATAATATTTTTAATGTCAATAAAATACACAGACTTTTTGTAGCCTGTGTATTTTGATTTTGTTTGCATTATTAATTATGAAGTTTGTTCGATTTTCTGTATAAATTTTTCGAATTCTTGCTTTGTTTTGGCATCAGGAGCACTTTTCATTAATGCCCTAAGTTCATCCACCATTTCGTTCTCGTAATAACTTGCGTATCTGCCTCTTGAATCTCTACGTGCATATCTTCCGCGTCCTCGAGCATAAGAATTTTCACGATAATAATTACCATCTTCTTCATAGTCATTACTTCCATCTCGATAGTTACCTTCACGATAATAATTGTTACCGCTATCCCTATAACCACCACGACGTTCTGAATATTCTTCCTCTTCTTTTGCCATTAGAATTTTGTCAATATTTTTGATAGCGTGTGCCAATTTATCAACAATTTCCAAATCGCCAACATTAAGTTCCCTGGAGCCATACTCTTCAAGTTCTCTACAAAGCATTTCTTTTAATTCATATAACTTGTGCATACTATCCTCCTTCCTATGCTATTCTTGCTATTGTCAAGTTAGCATTCTGTACTTCTATTACAGGTGCTGGTATTATTGTAGGGTCAGTTGTAGCAGGTACGTTTTCAACACCTAAACTAAAACAACAACCTTTAGGAACTTTTATAATTGCCGTACTCGTTACATTTCCAAATTCATCAACCGCCTGAGGTGTGAATATAGCCCTACTTGTTAACCTCGGTTCTCCATTTACTGTTAATGCGATAGCAATAGGAACAACCTCACCTTCTTCAGGGATAGCAATATTACCATTAAATGTTACCTGATAATGAGCAAAACAGTTACAAGAATTGTTTACGATACCTCTTAGAATAAAATTCCCTGTTTCGTCTTCGTGATACACATAGCCTTTATTACAAGGAATAGATGCTCTGAATAATATCGGTGAGTTTAAAGGCACTTCCTGAATATCATTCCACAAAAATTCACAAGCCATATCGTTCACCTCCTACATTCCGCAGCCACATCCGCAACCATTATTGTTACAAGTAAAGATAGGTGTTCTTCCGTAAACAGGTGTTGAAGGAACAGGGCAAGAATTGAGTCTGTTATAAAGTGCGTCTACTTCATTACTGAATCCCTGCTGAATAAATGCATTCTGTGCTGTCTGTGACTCTTTAAGATTTGCTAATGTTAACTGTCTTTCAAGGTCATTAATTTTGTCGTTCTTAGCATCCAATTCAAGCTGGCAAAGTTTATCAAGAATAGCCTGTGTACCGCTTGTCTGACTCTGAATAATATCTCTTGTATTATTAGCGTCTGCAAAACGAGTTTCAGAACCTTCCCTCTGAATAATATTCTGTGTCTGGCAGTTTGCAAGTCTATTCTCACAGCAGCAATCGGCAAACTGTGAACCCAGCTGATTAAATCCCTGTGACATTGCTGTCTGAAGTGCAAATGTTTGCTGCATATTAGCCATCTGTCTTGTATTAGCACCCATTTCAACACCTGCAAAGCCGTTTGCAAGTGCCATCTGCATATCGCCGCAACAATTACATAATTGTGTTGACAGATTATTTATACCACTCTGAATGCCATTAATGCCACCCATAACAGCTGCCTGGTCAAAACCTCTCTGAACTGAATTGCTATCATTGTTAATAACGTAAGGCATTCCACCAAATACGCCATTACCATTTCCACCATTGTTACCGAAGCCATTACCTGCTGCAAGTAAAATGATTAAAAGTACAATCCACCAACCGTCCTGGCCATTGCCAAAACCACCGTTACCACCACCATTACCCATATATACAGGATAAGGCTGACCGCCTGAAATGTTTGCAGGACCTACTAACATTGTAGCGGGAATTGAATTAGATTCTTCTGATAATGCCATAAAAATTTCCTCCTTTAATTTTTTAAGGTTAGCGACTCATCACTTTTGATTAGTCGGTTTATATCAAGACTATGTACACTTGTCTTAATATCAGTTTTTGACTTTATAAACCCGATTTTTGCAAATTTTTTACAAATTTAACGAGCTAAATGTTAAATTTGAAGGTTAAAATAAATTTTTAAACATAGGGTTGTTTTTCATCTGCATTGCTTGATTTACTTGTGATTGTGAAATCTGCCCTGTATTCAGTAAATGCTGAACAATTTGCTGAGGGTCATTCATATTCTGAGGCAAGTTAAATCTCTGAGCTAATAAACTCATTGGGTTCTGTTTGAATTGAGAAACCATTGACATTAAGTTCATTGGATTAATCATCACTTGCCTCCTTTTTCTTCGTACCTTTATTACGTGTATCTCTTAAGAATTTTACCTCATCCCATAAAGACTCAATATCGGCTTTGATTTCATCTAATGCGGAATTATCAATTTTAGTAATAACTTCTTTAGCTTCGCCTTCAGTTTCTTCTTTAACCAATTTAAACTTTTCAAAAATTGGTCTATCAAGTTGTGAAAATCCCATTGTTTTAGTATAAATATAAGGTTCAGTTTCATTTTTAAATGTTACACTATTACCATAACCAACTGGATAATTCCTTGCCTCGTCTTCTGTACGAACAGCTATTAAGCCATTCGTTTGAATTTGCTGTGTCTGTTGCATAGACATTTGCATTGGTTGCTGAGCTTGCTGCATCTGAAAATTGGGTTGATTGTAAGGGTATGGATAATTATACGCCATCATTTACTTCCTCCTTTGAAAAATAAAAATATACAGGTTTATCGCCGCTATCCCAAGCATCATAGTAGTTGCCGTCTTTAACACATAAAACGTGTCCGCTTGAGAATACAACATAATTACCCTCAGGGTAATCTTCACAAAAATCTTTTACCGTATAACAATCCGGGCAAGTATTCTCTATAAAATGCCGTTCAAAACCTGCTTGTTTAAGTGTTTCTGACATAACTTCATTAGAATTGGGAATATCACCTAATACATATCCATTAACACATAATTTTAAATATGCGTCTTCCCAGCTTAAATCAAGTGCTTTTGAAGTAGCTCTGACTGCACAATCACCTACGTGACGATTTGTGGGATTAGGATTATACATTACCCATTCCATATTTCTTTCTCCCTGCTATCTAAAAAATATTCGCCTGAATTTATTAACTCAAAAATAGCGAAAGTTACTCTGAATATGTACATTAATGGAATGTCCTTTATATCTTCCTTGGTTGTCAGCATATCACATAATTTTCTCATATCCATAGTAACTTCCTCCTTTGTTATAATTAAAGTGTAAACAAAAAAGACACATTATTTAATGTGTCCTTAATGTATTAAAAATGTACTCTTAAAGTATTTTTAAGATTTTTCTATTTACTTTTTGACTGACTTTACCCGCCCAATCTCTTGATATATTTAATTTCTCTGCGATTTCGTCTAAACAAACACCTTGTGCTCGTAGCTCAAACAACTGTCTTTCAAGTGTTGTGAAGTTACAGTTTTCCCTAAAATAATCAAGCTCGGGTTTTGTGAAACCAGAAACATTCATTTACGTTTCCTTCTATTTCCACGTCTTCTTTTAACTGTTGTTCTTGTAACTTTAATTCGGCTCATTTATCTGCACCTCTCCTTGTCCGTTGTAAAATACATTAGAACCACTGTCGCCTTGCATCTCATACGATTCTGTCAAAATTTCGTCCTGTGGCAAATTATAAGAGATAATCCAAGCCACGACAAGTGAAAAAATGATACATATTAACAATATTATAATTGCATCTTTTCTTTTTGACTGTGCTTTAATTTCGTGTATCAATTCGCTAGCTAATGTTTCATTATTTTCCATCATTAATAACATCCTTTTTTAAATCGCTTATATCATTTAATATACTTTTCTGTCTTTCATCAAGTATATTGATTGCATTTTCAGCACAATACATTCTTTCAATTAGAGAATTATGCTTGTCCTGTTTTTTCTCTAATTGCTCAATTCTATACATTGTTTTTGAATGTGTAGCAAGATTAGATGATACAGTACCTATTAATGCAAACAGTCCTGTTATAATTGCAACAACAATAGCTTCTCCCATTTATTTTACCTTAAGCCTTTCTCCCGGAAAAACAAGATTGGGGTTTTTAATGTTATTAAGATGCATAAGCTTTTGCCAAGTAGTGCCATATTTTCTTGCTATCTGTGATAAACTTTCGTCTTTTTTAACTATATGGTATTCAGCTTTTTCTTCAGGTTTTTTATTAACCATATCGTTAACAATTTTCTGAATTGCATTATAATCATATCCGGCTTTTGTTAAATTTGTTTTTCTGTTAGGGCTATTTCCCCATTTACCGTCAATAACTTCTTTGGCTATTTCTTCATTAGTCTTTTTAGTTGATTGAGTTACAGGTTTTTCAAATGTGATTTCTGAATAGTCAATGAACGGTAACTTGCCGTGCCCTGTCCATTTTCTTGAGTGTAAGCCATTTATAGCATTAATATTGGATACAGCTGTAATTTGTACTTTGTTATCCCAAGAAGTAGTACATTCAATACCTTTACCTTCGCCAATATAAACACCAACGTGTCCTTTCATCCAGAGTAATTCGCCTGGTTTGATGTTTGAAAAATCTTCTGATTTTTCATTACACATATCCCACATACCTTGGTCTGATACATCAGGAACACCGTTTGACTTATATACCATATTGGGAAAACCCCACATAACTCCTTTAATCAATCCCACACAATCGAATAACTTTGTATCATCCGGAAGTGCTTTTAACATTGAAATTCTGCTAAGTGTATACCATTTAGGGTACTGTCTTGCTTTCTGGTCTATAAAACCTGGAGTAGCACTTTGCCCAAAAGTACCACTCGCATAACAGGTTTTATAGTTTAATACTTCGAGGAGTTTTTTTACAAATTCGCTACTTTTCATCATTCATTCTCCAATTTCTTTGTTTTATAAGATATTGTGGAAACACCAAGAAGAGCTCCCATAAATGTATCAATAGCTATAATTGTAGCTTCAATTTCTGAAAGGTAAGGAAATCCCCATATCTTTCCAAGTGTAAACCAAAGTGTTGCTAAAGCTGGAAGAAAAAGAATACAAATCCATTTTAAAACATCATAAACCTTATCAGGAATAACCATATTAATACCTCCCTTATTAATTTAAGTATACTATTTATTACAGGAATATGTCAAATTATTTATCATTATAATCTGTAATAATTATGATAATACAAATAAGTGTTAATGCTACTAAAATTATTATAGTTCCCATAGTGATAAAATTTCAAGGGTTATTGTTCTCTACTTTTGCCCACCTTTTGCACTTGTCCGTAAAGCAACTAACATATCCGATATAGTGATTATCTATCTCACAATAACACTCAATGTTTGTGATTTCGCCTTTTCGAATATTGTGCTTACAATTACAACAGACTTTTTCACATTCTTCGTATGTTTTTTCCATTGTTTTCGCCTTTACTGTTCTTTTAGTTCGGATATTCGTTCATTTATTACAATTTGACATTGATAAGCCAACTTTGTATCTTCTTCACGGGAGTCCGCAAGAGCAATTATGCTTTGTATTTCTTTTCTTGTCTTTTCGAGTTCTTCAATTATATCTTCGTTGTCTATCCAACGCATTTTTGACTGAATAGCATATCCGTTTTCACAACGAAGTAATAACTTTTTTATCTCAACATTATCATCAATATCATTTAGATATTCTTTTAGTTTGCCTACTGTCATTGTTTTTCCTTTCATTCCGACTATAACGGACACAGACCAATTTTCTTCGCTTACATAATTGTCGTTCCAAAAATACAATGTGTGGTTTGGGTTTCACAAGTTGTTTTCCCCTTTTGGTTAGTTATCTTCCGTAAATTACCATATAATTATATGCGGAAAGACCTGCGGAAACCCTTATTTTTGTATTAGAAATATACCGTATAATAGCATAAGACATTGTTCCACCAATAGCAGGCATATAGTTATATCTACCGTCGTCAAATTTGCTAACAGGAATCACTAAAGAGCCACGAACATCTGCATTAGATTGAATATAAATCAATAATTCTTTATATCCACTAATATCGGGGATAGTTACTTCTGTTTCTTCTGTTGTAACCGCAAAAGTACCTATGTTTATCCAATCACTTGAAGTAACCTGTCCTATAGGTTCTGTAACGTTCATTAAAATATCACTCATAGTTTATTTCTCCTTTTTATGTTCTATTGTTCTCGCCTTTTCCAATTTATGTTGTAATATAAGCACACATAATATTATAAGTTCCTGTTGCCACTTGTGCGTTAGCGGTCAGTTTTCCATCATCAGTAATGATAAAAGCGATACCCGATATATTTGCAACAGGGATAACCGCACCACTCGCAGGGCGTGGAACTGTATAGAACGGGTCTTGTCCTGTGGGCTTTACTGCCGTTGTGACGAATCTTCCCGATATAACACAAAGTTTTCCTATTTGTACAATGGACACTTTATTATTTGCGTCTGTTATATATGTTGTATTATTTGTTGCCGTAGCAGGAACATTACCGATTGAGTCAATCTTATCCTTAACAGTATTATTACTGTCATAAGACACTTGGTCTGCACTCAACTTCTTGTAACTTTCGGGTGCGTCTGTTCTAACCCAAAATTCGGGTTTTACATTTAATGCGTTATACTGTGCTAATGTTAATCTCGGTATTGAGTTTAGTCCCGATACGGGGTTTCCGTCTTTGTATAGAGCCATAGTTTATTCTCCTTTTGGTTTATCATTGTTTTTTAGTTCTTTGTATATTCAAGAATTGCAAAACCTGTAACATTACTTCTGTTTGAACCTGTAACAACAATAACGTCTGTTGCATTTGCATAAAGTGAAATACAATACTGTAATCCCGAAGTGTCAACGTGAGGCAAAGGTAATCTGTTTCCACCCGAAACGGTAGCGCCACTTATCTTCACAAAAGTGGCAGGATTTGTTATATTATGTGCAACACTTTTGCTTGTGGCATTTGGCAAACTTCCTAAATCGATAACTTTTCTATATAAAGTCTTTCCATCAATCCATTTTCCGATTTCTGTTTCGCTTGAAGAAATTATCGGGTATGTCGCATCATAAATTCCGTCTTCAATATCAGTAATTCTATCGGTAAGACTATCTCCGTTATCTGTTTCAATCCAATCAGTAGTTAAAGGTAAACCATTGGGTTCGTCTGAAGTATTGATAAACCCTTTGAGTTCTTCTCCCGATAAGGCTTCCATTTGTGCTTTTGTCATTGTACGGCAAATATTTACTTCTGTATTATCGCCGTTATTCTGTGTGTAAACACCCTTGAATTGAAGGTTGTCTTTTTGGGTTAATGTAGAGCCACTATCATTTAAGATTTTGTGACCGCCCTTTACTTCGTACAATGTCCCGTCAATCTCGACTTTTTCAAGTCCTTCTGTCGGTGTGCCTTCGGGGTTTGCTTCAACTGTGTTAAGGGGGTTTACCGCTTCAACTAAATCGTCAATGGTATTAGCCATTTTGTTTAAGTTCTCTGCCGAAATCGGTGTAGTTTTCTGCGGTAAGTTTTTCCAATCAAGACCTGTGGGTTGAATATTACTTGCCATCATTTTCTCCTTTCAATTCGTCTATCTGTTTCTGTAAGTTTTGAATCGTTGCTACCATATCGGCTATCAGTTCCGTATATGAAAGATATTGCGTTCCGTCATTCTCTTTATGCAAGTCCCAATCATCATACATAGACTCTTTAATTTCCTGTGCTATGAACCCGTGATGTTTGGTATCGTCTTCTTTCATTTTGAACTCGCAAGGTTTCAATGACAGTATAAACTTCGTTGCCTTTTCATTGTCGAGTTTCTCTATGTCCTTCTTCTTTCGTCTGTCGGAAGTTTGATTAAACGAAATTGCATACATTTCGGCATTGGGTGCGTACACTTGGTCTATTTCTATGGATAATCTTTCGTTGTTTGCATTTTGAAAATTTAAGACAGGTGTAAATTTCCCTGTCGGAGTAGTTCCGTTCATTATCGGAACCGCCCCTGCCATATATAAATTCGCAACAATCGCATTAGAAGAAGATGTATCGTCAATTCCTGCAAGGCTTAAATTTAATCCTCTTGTTTTAGCCGTTCCGTATTCTGCGAAATATGGTTGTAAATCTCCAATTTGAATTGAATTATTATTGCGGTGTGAATAAAAACGAATACCTGTGGGGTCAATTTTAGACTCATTCCATACTGTACTGTTTTCATTCTCTTTTACTGTAATTTCGGGTGTGTTTCCTCTTATCAATAACCCCGAAGAAACGTCAAGTTTAACTTCGTTGTTTGTGTCCGAGTTGTAAATACTTGTGTTTGCAATAGTAAAACCACTACTTCCGTTTCCGATATATCCACTTTCGGCGGTAACTTTTCCCTTGATTTCCAATCCCGAAGAATTAAGTAGCATTATTCTGTTACCATTCTGTTTCCATTCCATTTTGGAATCGGTCATTTCCCAAGAGAAACTTGTCTGTCCTGTGGGACTTGTCTTATTAAGTTTTTTGCCTTCTTCCGTAGTCGCTCTTGTTACTTCCGCACTTATGCTATCCGAAGTCTGTTCAATTCGTGAAACTAAACTTGTAGGGTTATCGGGGTCTAATATCTCGTCCGTAATAACACTCTCTGTATGTTCTAAATCTCTTGTTAAGATGTTTGATTTTTCTCTTAACTGTTTAATCTGTGTATCAAAAGAATTTACATCTTCGTCACGATATTCAGTTCCTTCTGCCGAATAAATATCTCTCTGTGCTTGTATTCCGCTATAAACTCTATGAGTAACGAAGGTAACTATTCTATCGTTGTTTCTTGTTACAAGTGCTATTCCGTCCCCTATCTCAATACAAGGGTTGCCTTTAAGTTCTATCTCGCAAGGTCTGTAATATGCCCCGTCCGCTATATGGGTGTAAATCTTATTGGCAATTCTTGTTAAGTCTGTTGCAGATTTTCCGAACAAAAGGAAGTTGCCTTGAATGATATACTTATTAGTTCCCGTTCCGATTTCAACCCCTGCGTCCCCGTCTTCCTGTCTTATTATCAATTTATCAACAGGCATACAATCATAATCTTCGTACTGTGCAGAAATATAAGTGCCGTTCTCTCCGATTACGTTTGCGTCATACTGTCCGTCAAACGAAGGGAACAAGTTAATATCGGGGTAAAGTGTTAATGCAGGATATAACGGGTTGTTTGTTGCGTGAACATAGAAGTATTCGAAGTTGCCCTGTCTATTGATTCTTCCAAACACTCCGTTCATTTCACAAATTCTTCTTAAGACTTCCGCACCCGAAAGCACTTCTCCGCTTACTGTTTTAGCAATAGTTTCTGTATCGTTATCAAGAGTGATTGCTTCCTGTGTAATTCCGAAATGATTGAAGAATGAATCTCTGAACTGTTTTAAGGTAACAGTAGTATTCATATCCGGAAGGATCGTATTATACCAATCAATTACATTCGCATTGATAACTTCATACAAAGCATCGTGACAAAGTATATCTTTTTTAGTTCTGTCTGCTGTTAATTTATCTTCATAAACTTTATAAGTTCCAAAAGTAAAAGGGTCTTCTATATGCCCGTCTAACACTACTGAAACAGTTAAAGTTCTACCCTTAAATGCACTTAAATTAAATGTAGTGAATTTGAGGGTGGCAGAATTACAAGAACCATAAGTAAGGTCTCTTGTTGCAGACAATATTTCTTCTAATTCGAAAGACTCCTGGTAAATATCTGAATTAGTCAGAGTGATTTCTCCGTCTGTTATTATTAGTTGTTTATGTACAGAATCTTGTCTAAACAAATATTCGTAAGGGTAAGTAATCATATTAATATCCTATCCACGCAAATCTAAGTTTATCATAAATTAATGTATTATTATTTTCTTGCCGTATTATTGTTATTTCGGGTTCCGCTAAATACATATCTTGAGTTCTGTATTCTCCTAATTCCGGAATGAATAAAGAAACTGATGATTTTCTTTCAAGCGAGTTAGTATATTGACTTCTTATATTATTCATTATAACATCATAAGCTGCGTTTGTTAAGCCACTACGCATTTCAAACTCAACCTTAGCAGGAACGTGATTAAGTGCGTTCCTATGTAATACACCATTAGCATCTCGATAAGGGTCTAAGTCTTGAACTTTCCAAGATACTTTATACGATTTAAGAATTATACCTCGCATAGGAAAAGTATAATCGCCAACTTTTAATAAATAACCTTGATATGCCATTATATTAAACTCCTTCCCGTGCTTCTTTTAAATATATCATTTTGTTTTGCAACAGCTCTTGCGATTTCTCTGCCGTCTATTGTTATTGGTATAATTATATCGTTGTTACCACCAAAACCGTTAGAGGCTAAAGCCTCTACAAGAGCTTGTTTGATTGTATCAAGTGGTGCTTCAACATTAGTACCACTTGTTTGGTCTCCAAGCATAGCAAGGAAAGGTGCATTAGGAGGTATAACAGCTCCCATTGCCAATCTTGCTATTTTTGACGGCCCTTTAGGTTTTAAACTAGGTTTTGAACCCGTATTAACATTAGGTGATGTAGTATTGCTATGTCCTGTTACGGGGCCAGGTATAGGATTAACTTGAGTATTAGCAGCCTCTGCTGCTGCTTTTATAATATTATTTAGTGTATCAATAATAGGCTTTAATCCTTCAGTTATTTTTGAAACAAAGTCAGGAAATGCTTTTAATATTGCGTTAAAAAGATTTTGAACTACTGTTGCTATATTAGTAACTAAATTTGTTATTACACTCCATACAGCTGATAAACAATTATATGCTATTGTGTTAATTCCTTCAAAGCACTTAAATACAATTTGTAAGATAATGTTTAGAGGCTGTGTAATTGAAGTAACCAAACCCGAAATATAAGAAAGCACATTTGATACTAAAATAGAAGCTAATTGTACAATAGTAGAATTGAATGATTTAATACTATCTACTATAATAAATATAACAGATTTAGCAAACTCAACAATATTTGAAGCACCTTTAATAACAATATCAGATATTGAAAATATAACATTTACAAATAAGGTTATAAGACTATTTATTATAGAAGAAATATTATTATATGTCTTTGTTATATATTTATTTATGAATTTAAGAAAAGCGGACAATATATTAATTGATACACTTATTTCCGACTTAATCTTTTTTAATATCAATTCAATGAAAAAATTTGCTATTGTAGCCATATCAGAAAATATACCCGACACAAATTTAAAGAAAGTTGTAATATATTTTTTCTGGTCTTCTATTCCTAAACCGATTTTATCTAATGATTCTAAAAGTGACTCAAACAGTTTAAATTTAACATTTTTGGATTTTAATATTCGTAATACAAGTTGTAATGTATTTAAGAACATTCCAAAAGGAGGTATAATAAGCCCTATACCATTCAAAACAGTGTCGAATAATGCTGCTATTGTACCTGTAATATCTTTACTTTTTATACTATCTATAAGTCTTAATATTGAACCTATAAATGCTCCTATTGGAACAAACATAACAGCTATACTATCCAAATCAGTTAATAATGCTTTTATTGATTTACCTAATGTAGCTAAATCAGTATTTACAAGCTGCTTTATAAACTTAAATAAAGTAAAGTCTTTATAATAATCTTTGTCTTCAGGGAAAAATAAAGGCCCTAATAAATTTTTCCCCGCGAAATATCCCGATATTGCAGCAATAATAGCTAGAATAGCAGGTAAAATTACTTTTGTTCCTAATGTAGCAAATATACCTTTAAGCACAGGTACAAGCCCTTTTCCAAATTTAGCTTCCAATGCTTTAACAACTACTTCTTTAAATAAAGTACCTATAAGTTTTCTTATTAAGAAAGTTAATGTTGGCATTAATACAGTTTTGAATAAAAATGCCAAACCTGCCGCTAAAATAGCACCGAACGCTACTAACTTTACTCGCCAATCTATTTTGCTTATAAAGTTTTTTATTTTGTCTGCAATCTCATCCCATTCAATAAGACCGATAGCAGTAACAAACATATCACGCAATCCTTTTGCCAAGGTATTAATAGTATCAGCGGCAGATTCAAAATCAAATGTGGAAAACAATGTATTTATAAAGTTAGAAATTGCTTGTCCAGCTTGTTCCCACTTAAAATTATGAGCAAAGGACTGAATACTATATATAACAGTATTAAGACCATTAGCCAAAGTTTCACCCAATTCTGTAAATGTATTGGGGTCAATAAGTCCATTTAAAAAGTCAGACAAGTTTATACCGAACTGTCTTGCTACATTGAATATGGAATCCCAAGGAATACTATCTAATATTTCTGCAAAGCCTGTGCTCAACCATCTACCAAAATCATAAAAGTTATCAATAGTAGAAGAGAATATATCATCAACAACATCAGGCCAATCATAAAGTAAATCAGCATTAAAGTCTCCGAATATATCAGCACCGCCGGCTTTACCACCACTAGAACTTGGAGTTCTTAACACATTCAATTCATCAAAAGGCGCTATTGCTTTCATAGCAGCTTTTCTTGATTTACCAATATCATCAGCCAATTCTTCTTCGGCTTCAGCAGCATCATCAACAGCATCAGAGTAACCTTCCATCTCAGAAGTAGGCATTGAAAAATCAATACCAAAAATATTGCCAATTATAGATAATACTATCATTGTAAATTGTCTTAATTTAACGATTAATTGACTTATTACTTTGAGAACAGGTGCCAATACTGTGGTAACACCATTACCTAAAACCTGCAAAAATTGAGTCCAAGTCTGTGAAAGTAAACGTGTCTGGTTTGCAAAACTATCTTGCGTTCTAACAAAGTCGCCTTGTATGTCTTGAGTTTTATCCATTACATACATATAACGCAAGATAAGTTTTTCTCTAGCATTCATAGCTTTAACTTGCTTTTCAATGCCTTGTGTAGTTGCGTATGCTTGCAAGTTAGCCTCTGTAAGAATAATACCATATCTTTTTAGTGTTTCAGTTTCACCTGTATATACAGCTGATAAAGCAACTCGAGCATACTCCTGTGATATGTTATAGAAAGACGCGAAGTCACCTGTTAATGCGGATAAGTTAACAGCCATATTACTTGCATTTTCCATTCCTAAATCAGCAGCTTTACCCATTGCCATAAATGAGCCGGCGGTTTGTTTTGCCGCTAATTCCGACATACCAAACTGTTTAATGGCATTTTTTGCAAACCTTTCTGCTTTCCAACTCATATTCTCAAAAGAAACATCCACTACGTTCTGAACTTCAACAAGGTCAGATGCAGCAGATGCCGCTTTTGTGAATAGGTTAACAAGAGCGCTATTGCTAACGCTCCTTGCTAACCTGGAGAAAGAAGAAGTTATTTTGTTTAAACCTGTGTTAATGCCACCGACATCAACACTTGTTCCAACAACAATGTTACCGTCAAACCTTGACATAATTATACTCCCATAATTTCATCTATAATTCTTTGCGTTTCATCATCATACTTGGGTTTAATTAGTATTTTATTTATATTATCTCGATATATTTTTTCTTCCCATTTTTCTAATTTTTTGCCTTTATTGAGTTTGTCTCTAATACCCATATAAGTATTTAAAGTACATTCACCCATTTCCATAAAGGCACTTAAAAATGTCCACCAATGTAAAAATTCTTTACCCCTACAATCATATCCCAAATTTTTATTGACAGGTGCTACAATAAGGTTAAAGTCTTTTTCCCAATCATATAGTGGCTTCTCAGAAGTATTAGATGTTTCTTCATCTCCGCAACTGATAAAATAAAACATTTCATCTATTGCTGTTTCAATATCTTCCTTATATTCACTATCATTATAAAACATTTCTAACGCAATTTCAATCCGTTCTGTTTCTAATAAATTAGGCTCATTTAAAATTGCAAATATTTTTAGTATATCTCTAAAATCAGCATTAAATGGTATTTCTTTTCCATTTATTATAGTAGAGACAGGTAAACCATATTTATCCATAATTCCTCCAAAAACAAAAATAGGGAGCATAAGTAGCTCCCTATCCCTGCTATTTCTTCAAGTATTTAGCTTTACGTTTTTTACTTGCCTCTTCGTAATATGGAGCAATCCCTTCAAAGAAATCTGAAAACATTGATAATGTTTTTGCTTCGCCGAAAAGTAATTTACTAGAACCTTCGCCCCAGCAATTATCAATTGCTTGCTCAAAGTAAT
>Ga0247611_10006550_pt1 | contig 14910 bp, 18 predicted proteins | sample 177DNAGHGhighgp2_FD_192422 | JGI IMG/M metagenome (GOLD analysis project Ga0247611, IMG submission 192422) | Sheep rumen microbial communities from Palmerston North, Manawatu-Wanganui, New Zealand - 1770 DNA GHGhigh gp2 | ecosystem: Host-associated > Mammals > Digestive system > Stomach > Rumen...
CCCATTACATAATAGGGTAATGCCACAAGAAATGGGAGAGCAGTTGCCCACTCTCCCAATCGTGTCGGTAATGAATTAGTTTTGTACAAGGTAATAGTGGAATTTATATCCACCCTTATAGGCATATAGTTCGTCTGTGTCTACGGCAAGTTCTCCCATAATCAATCCCATATATGCCTTGTTGGATGAGATAAACATTCCCAGTGTGGGGTTTTCATTATGAGTGCGTTTACCAAGGTCAAATTCACCATCAAGGGTGAGTTCTTCCATGTTGTGATCTCCATCGTATGCAATGATCTTTGTACAGACTAAATCACCACAATCATAATCAAGGTTCACACCACCCGTATATTTTCCTCTGTTAGTTGCTCCAATAAATCGGACGTATTTGTATTTGGTTGCGATATTGAAAAGCTGACTTCCATAATATAATTCTACTACAATGGGTTCAAGTGCTACAAATTCTCCATAGACTTTCCAATTGTTACCGTCAAATTCTGCCCAGTGAGTTTCTACAAGCACTTCTCTGCCTGTGCCATCAGCCTTTTCAGTATTATAAGCTTGCACTCTGTTTACCCACATGACTTTAAGTTTGTTGCAGTAGCCCTGTCCATTTGTAATATTATTTCCATCTGCCCAAACCTGTATGTGAGTTGTTCTGGCATTGGGCGCACCACTATAGTTATTAGTGTTATAGGCATGGTTTCCACCTGTGAACCAATGTGAATCGGGGGCATCGCCATTGATATTATTTACTGCTCTCACTTTATAAGGGGAAGTCATGTCGGTCATTGCACCACTTAATTCAGTTCCATCAATAGCAGGGGCAGGATAGAAGTCATAGTTATTGGTGAGAATAAATTGAGAGAAGTCAAAAAGATTATTATTTCCTTTATGAGTGAGAACAGCAATAATATCTTGATACCTTGTATATTTGCTGATAGCGTATAATGTTTCGTTTTTGTAAATGAAGTAAACAGGTGCTTTCTGTTTGAAATATCCTTGTTCTTTCACTACAAGTTCTACTTCATTCATTTTGTAGTTATTTACTACCATGTATGTCACACCGACAGGAATTGTTACCTGCCTGTCTCTGATAACGGTGGTGGGGTCTGAAGTTCCTGTTTCCGTACCATCAATTCCAACATAGGTGCTTGCGGAAGGAGTGCCATTGAAGAATACTGCATAATGTCCGTGACCACCATATTCACAAGAGATGAAATATACTTCCCCTGTTCTTACGGGAATAATTGCGTGTTCCCATTGTGCAGTAGTAACAAATGTACCATTATCTCCCCTGTAAAAACCACTGCTTACCTCTGTGTCTATGACCATAAGAGTATTTTCAATAGCCTTGAATATCTGGAATGTATCGGGTTTAATATTATTGAATACTGCTACTTGTGCCAGTGCAGGTGCGACAACAATGGTATCAATAGAACGTACATTTCCTTCAGAATCATTGTGTAGTTCGTAAAGTCCCAGATAGGTTTCAGCAGAGGGAGTGCCACTGTAGAAGTTTACAATATTAGCATTTCCACCCCAAGTAGATGTGACAAGGAACATATCACCTTCATTACAGGGTATGCTCATATACTGTAAAGAGTTGGTGCTTACAAATTCGCCAGTTGTTTTGTGATAGAAACCGTTTGAAGGTTCTACACTCGCATCAAGTAAATCTGACAGGTTCTTTTGAATATGGTTAAGTCTGTCTCTGTCTATTCTTACTTTCTGTGCTAAATCATCATAATCTGCGGGAATTGTTTCAAGCATTTCCTGTGTTTTCTCTTCTACTCTTGAATTGAAGTTTGAGATTTTACTTTCAAATAGTGTATTAAGTAATATCTCATGTTCACTGTACCAAGTATTCAAATCTCTTAAAGCGTCTGCCAGTTGATCTGCAATGTCTTGACTATGGGTATCGTACCAATCTTGCAGAAGTTCTTCCAGAGTATCTGCTTTATCCTGTAATTGTTCAAGTCCGCTGTTAGTCAAGTCAGTTAGACTTTGTTCACCATTAGCAATTATTTCCTGTATGTGGGTATACTGATCCAGAAAGTCTTTTGCAATCTTGATAATCCAATCCATGTTTAGGTCATGGAAATTGGTATAGGGGAATCCCTCACCAAATGCACCTGTGTTCATGCTGTTCCTCCTTAATAAATCAGTATGCAGAACCTCATTTTGAAGTCCTCAATAATTATATCATAAAGGTTAAAGAGTTCAATATCTCTCTGCTCTCTGATAAGTTTCTGGGTGGTAGTAACACCAATGTTACCATGAGCATGAATTTCGTGTGATCCTTCTTGTGTGGTTTGCACCTGTTCTCCATGAGTGAGTCCACCCCTCTTGTTGATCGTTTGTCCATATGTTTTTTGTTCAGAACCATTTTCTGTTTTCCCAAAGGTAGTAGTCTTGTTACCTGTACCGCTTTCAATCTTGCCATATTGAGTAGTAGTGGTGGCATCGTCTTGATCTCTTGTTTGTTTCACAAGTCCATCATCTTGCCCAGAGGGTGTAGAGTCAAATCCTGCAATCCAGTGTCCCTTTGTATCTGCACCCGTTACAACATCACTGCCACTGTTGGTAAGCCTATCTGTAGTGCTTTCACCTTCCGTACCACCTTCAGTATTGCTATGGGTAACAGTGTCAGTACCATCATACATAGTGCTTTCCGTACTGGTATCCGTACCGCTATGGGTAGTGCTACCCGCACCATCAGTGCTACCTGTCTCATATCGGTTATAGTTCTCAATGGGGTTGTACTCATACTGTGTAGTGGCATAGAGTCTGTTCCAAATATCAATTTGCTTTGCAGACCACACACCTACCAGATTTTTGAATACTACAGGGTTAGGATACAGCACTTCCAGTTCTGCGGTTTCTGCCAGAAGGTTATCAATAAGAGTGGGTTTATCAAGCGCAGTAGGAATTTGCATAAGGTCAAAGATTGTTTCATCCCATCTGTATAATCCCAGAGGGGACAGATTAGTTCCTCTGCTCATTATTGTTTACCTCCTGCGAATGTTGTTTTTCCTGCTCTTTCGGATTATGTCTCCACTCAACAGATACAGTAGTTCCAAACATTGTATTAGTTTCTTCAGCGCACTTTTTAAGGTGATCCAACCAGAGTTCACAACGGGTGATAGTTTCAATATTGTTAGAGTTTACTTCATCAGTTATAAGTCTTTCTTTCTTGTTCTGATTTTCATTATTGGGGATACCTACATCAGTATCAAACATTGCTTCAATCTTTCGCATATCAGCTAAAACATCTGATACAATATAGTTCTGCCCTATGTTCTGCTGGAAGGGTTGCCATACCTGTGTACCATCTTCTTTGAAAAGCTGTTTGTCTACAACTACTGCGGGTTCTCCCCCAGACACCTTGTCAAACAGTTTCTTATAGGTTTCGGCAGTGGGTTTGTCCTTTGCGGGGAATACGAAAGACAGATGAGAGTTCAAGAGGTTTACGCTTGCTGTTTCTGCACACAGTGCCATCATGTCAGCATAGTAGTTTACAAGGTCATTGATCCCGCCCCAATCTGGCTGAAGTTTGAACACAGTACATTCTTTTCCAATACGGGGTTGCAATGCACCTTTGAGAAGTGGGTTAGTAATAATAAGGTTAGTGGGTTGGTAATAAATGTCATATCCATAGGGAACACCCGCTTGACAGATAACACCATACTTATTGGTTTCCACTACTCCGATATATCCCCAAGCATAGAGAACATACAGGAAATAGTCTCTATTCCATGTCTCAGGCAGTTTCCATTTGAATACTGAAATAGCTTTCTGGAAAAGGTATCTGCGGAAGAATCTTTGCAGTGCTACATTCTTCACATGAACAGTAGAGGGAGAGAAAGAGGAATTATACATATTGATATAGTCATACGTTTCTGGTACTCCATAACCTATATCTTTCGGCATGGGGGTTTCAACTCCTTTCGTTTATTTGACATAATCCAGTATAGCCAAACTATGTAGGGGTTATCGTCTATTGGGTGTTCTGGGTCTGGGTCTAATGGGTGGTCCGGGTCTGACGGGTCTACTGGTTCTGGGGCATCTGGGCCAGTGAAGTAAGAGTACCACCATTCAGCATTGACTCCCCTGTACCCAAGTCCTCCCGCATTTCGTTCGTATCCTGCTTGCCAAGCATGAGCAAGGTCAGTAGGAGAAGCAGTAGAGGCAACATAATTAGCGAAAGTGTACCGCACTCCACCAATGGTGACGGGGTTGAAGAAGTGGTATGTATCATCTTGATCGTGTTCAGCCTTTAATCGGTAACACTGACACCACCCGTCAAACCAATTATAGTTATTACGAATAGCATATGCAACAAGTTTCTGCTGTCTTTCTCCATTAGAGGTAGAATATCCATCCCATTGTACAAGCCCTATTGCAAATGCCCTGTTACTTACTCCATAGTATTCCTTGAAGAAGTTCTTCATTACATCATTGGGGAGTAGGTTTAAGTCATGTCCAGAGGAAGGAAGTCTATATCTATTTGTCTGCTGAATATAAGCGGGATTTATTGTGGACTCTGCTTGCATATTGCCGAGCATACCGCATATTGCCTGTAGAGTCCATCCCTCATTTTCAAAGAATGACTTTATATTATTGGCATTGGTTTTCTGTTCTGCTGTGGGTGTTTCTGTTTGTACACTCCATGCTCCCGCTCTGCTATCTGGGGAACACCAAAAACCGTTTATCCAGTCTGGATTAGAGTACACGGGTTGTATTGGTTGTGAACCTGTATAGTCGATGTCTGGGGGGAGTGCTACATAGTTGAAGTAGTTAGTATCAAGAGTGGATTGGTGTACACCTGTACCCCCATACCCACCAGATTGCATGACTCCCTGACCAAGATTAGTATAGATACCTACATGAGTAACGTTGCCTATTCCGTCCATATAATATTGAGAAGGTATAGGCGGGTTATTATAGACCGGGTCTGACTCTGATTTTATACGGAAAAGGTAACATCCCTGTGGCAGTGATCCAAACTGTTGAATTGCTTCGGCATATGTTCCCTGCCATACCAGAGTTCCGTTTCTCCATAGAGTGTTAGTTCCATTGGCAAGGTTATTGAGTCCGCAGTTTCGTCTAACCAGATTAGTAAAGCCTATACAATCATACTCTTGATAGGTTAGTCCAGAGTCTCTATAACTGTATGCTTTTTCTGCAAAGGTAAGTCCTGTTACAGTTGCCATGTTATCACTCCCAGAAAAAACCAGTAGTAAGGAAACGGGTTATTTCTTTTCTTTCATTATCATAGCAGGATATATCCATGTCACCTTCTGAACAGAGGATAAAACCAGATAGAGTATTGATTTGTCTGATTTCACATAAAGGTCTACCCCTGTGTGCAATATCCTCATCCACAATCTGATAGAATTGCTCTACAACATGGGTGTTATTGACAGGGGCAAGGAAAGAACCGTTTTGCCCACTGGTTTCTACCTGTGGCATAGCAGATTGTATCGTGTTATAAAGTCCGTTTGCTCCATTAACTATACCACCCGAAACTGCTCCCACAATACCACCTGTTAATAGCCCCTGCCCAGCACCTTGTAATACTGATCCTGCTGTATTTATGGCACTTACCGCAGTCCCTAAATAGTCAGTCCCAACTTGTGCAATCTGAATAGGAACACCAATAAGGAAGTTTCTTTCTGCTATTAAGTCCTCTGCGGGTGTACTTGCAGACTCATCACGCTTTGCAATTCTGGTATAGCAATGTCCAGTGATTAGGTCTATCACATATGAAATGTTTATCTTATTTCCAACCTTAAAGAAAGTATTATCAATAGCAACAGTTCCGAATCTCCCAACAAGTGATCTGCGGGTATATGGGGCATAGTTAAGATAACTTCCCCTGCTTGCTTGCGGGTGTGCTGTGATAGTAAACTGTTCATTGCCGAGTTCAAGAGTCTGAGCATAGAGTAAATAACCGGACAGTGGATAATCCCACCAACCAATTTTAATAGATGATACAGAAGTTTTATTTGTAATAGCACCTTCGCCAAATGGAAACCACATACAGGAAACAATATACTGATAAGGATTATAAAGGGTTTTCAATACTTCCTGTGATAAGTCTTGCACTAATGTTTGTCCACTTGCATCAATTATTCCCATTATCTCTAAATTATCATCCGAAAATAGTTTCTCCTTCAATGCACCAAACTGTGCAGAAGTCATTGCATAGTATGAAATTGCTCCTACTGCCTGTGATGATCCCCCAGAGATAATACCCACAATATAGCATCCTACTGTGAGGTCTGTAGTAAATATGTTTGTCAGACTATAAGACTCCGATACAATATCAGTAGTAGCAGGATATGTGGTATCCGTTATTTCTCCATTGAAATTTGTAGTGCTATCAGTTCTTAATACATACTCACTCTGGTTTCCTATTTCAGTTCTGAAAGTTGCAAGCACATCTTCTTTCATATGTACTTCCCAGAGTCCATCTGCCCACACCCAATCTTCAATAAAATAGAATCGTCCTGCTTCAACCCAGATTGCATAGGTATAATCAAACGGCACTGCATCAAGCGGGAGTCTTTCAATTTTCACTACAGGGTTCATAATAGAGCAGGGTTCTTTCAGTATTCCCTGTAAACCGAGTGTAAGTGTTCCATTGGGCGGTCTTTTCGTGCTGTTCTCTTTCTTCGCAAATTGCTTGCATAAATTCAAATGAAGCATATATACCTCCGTAAAAGAAATGGGGTAGGAACATTCTGAACCTACCCCAGAGTAGAGAGGAAAACCGTTAGTCGAGCAGGAACACAACACCCTTTTCAGTGTTGTCAGAGAAGCAACGCAAACGCATATGATACCACATATTCCTGTACTCGCCGCGGGGGTTGATGGGAGTGGGGATAACCTTGTTATGAATCATGCTCCAACCCATAGCATCTTCATCAAACAGAAGTGCGAACACGCCAGTTTTTGTAATCGCATTACCCGCAGTAGTGACAACGCCAGAGGTATTAGTGTAAGTGGGTTTCACAATGATCTTGTCCGGAGTCTCAATGCCCTGCCAGAAGTTGATAGTTTCTACATCCGCATACTTCAGATAGTTGTCATGGAAAGTGTCTGCCAGAACACGGGCATCCATCTGATAACGATCCTGTCCGAGCATATACATTTTCTGCTTGTTGTAGGGAGTGTGACGGGGTACGGGCTTGCTGTTCAGAGTGGTCTGGTAACGGGTGCTCATTTCCTTAAACAGGGAAGCAATACCCGCAATCCTCGCATATACCCACTTCATGAACGGGGCAAAGTTGGCGGGAAGCATAATGGAAATGGCAGTGTAACTACCACCAGTGACAGCATTGTATTCGGTCAGCAGATGTACAACACGGGAAGAATTGTTTTCTGCCAGAAGTCCACCAATGAAGTTGGAAACGAGTCCACGGGAGAGGTTTTCTTTTGCCAGTTCAATCTTGTTGCTCATGTCAGTTGTCAGCATGGACAGGAACTGTCCAAACTCTTCACTGTTGCGGAACGCAGTTTCAAGCTGATCCTCAAAAATGGTATAGTGGTCAGAAAAAACGCTCTGTCCGAGGAAATTGGTCTGAATAAACTCACGCTTGTTGATGATCCACGGGTCAACACTGCCACCGTTTCCAGTGGGGTCTGTCTGGGTCGCATCATAGGTCACAGGGTATTTGTAAGCATCATCGTCCTTCCAATCAGAAGCAACGATATTAAACTTACGCATATATGCTCCCCACTGCGGGAGACTCTTTTCAAGTCCCTTCATAGAAGCACTGTAGGGACGAATGGCGAAAATGGTACGGGCAAGAACATTAGACAGGGTATTGAAAATAACATCTTTGCCGAGTGTGAGTGCGGTCTGGGCAACGGAAATAAAATCGGCTTCAGTGCTGATAACACTCTGCCTTCCGGTTGCCTGTTGTACCAGAGAGTTCAATACGGTTGAACACTGTTCAAAAGTAAGGGTATTTACACTCATGTTTGTTTCCTCCTATTATTTCTTCGCACTGCGAGTATTTGTACCCGCAACGGGTTCTGCATCATTACTTTCAGCAGGTGTGGTATTAGTCGCAATCACTGTCAGCTGTTCCACAATAGCTGTCAGCTTCGTAATAAGCTGAAGTGCCAAATCTCTGTCCATACTTAATTCCTTTCCTTAAATGTCGGTCTGATAATCTCCGCCAGCATATCCTCCGCACTGGGCGGGTTGGATAGTCCCTGCGGAATTGCGCTCTGGGCAATCGCATTGGCTTGTACCGCACTTGTCAGTTTTGCTATCCCCTGCATAATGTCTGCCATAGTCGGTTGAGCCGGTTCATTAGGCTGTGTCTGTGTGGGTTGCTGTGCGGGTACGGGTTGGGCAACGGGTTCAACAACTTGTGCGGGTACGCTTGCGGGTTCTGTAGGCTGTGCAACAACCGGAACTGGTTGCTGTACGGGAACTGGGTTAGGGTCGCTGGGTTGAGGTTTTTCCATCTGTTCAATCTCTTCACGGGTGTATCCTGCCTTTGCAAGACTAAGAATATCAGCGAGTTCCATTACAATTTATCCTCCTTTAAGTATTTTGTCAAGATTTTCAAGGCATGAAGCACCTGAGCATTAGTTGATTCTTCTGATCTTATCAATCCTATTGCTTCAAGTGCTTCTTCATCCGGTTGCATGGGCGGTTCTGGCTCATTGTAGTAGTCAATCATGTCCATGAGTCCTACATGAGTGAAGATAGACAGCTTTCGAAACTGGACACCACCTGTAGGCTGTGAGTCCATCACGGGAATTGGAGAAGTGCCAACATATAAACCAACATGAGTAGCATTTCCCTGCCCATCATGATACCCCTTTTCTACTTCTCCACCATCCCATTTTAATAGGAAGAGAAAAGCACCTAATGGGATGCACCCAAACTTCTTTTTACACTCTTCAATAGTCCCTTTCCATCCTATGTAGTTTCTCCACATAGAGTTACTACCTTTCCAGTTATAGGGACTCCCGTCTTTCTTCCTTACTCCGAGGTCTTTCAAAACCTGTTCCACAAACCCTTGACAATCCAGACGCGAGTAGGCAGTACCTACATACCCACCTGTGATTGCCTGTTCTGCCATATCCGCACCTGTGGTTGTCAAAATCAATTCAATTCACATCCTTGTCTAACTTGTCCACTAACTTCTGCATAACCAGAGTGTTATTTGCTATTGCTTCGGTAAGTTCTTTCTGCTCTTGCTTGTGATCTTCTCTTTCCTTATTCCAGAGATAGAATGTAGCAATCAAACAGGCAACAGGTACAGCCAGATTTGAGAAAAGGCTTACAATCGCATCCATGTCCATCTGAATCCTCCTTCCCCAGATAATAAGAAGGGTGAGTATCCTTTGTGACTGTGCGGAGTCATGCCCGCCCTTCCGAGGCTTGCACTGGGCAGGATACCCACCACAGTTATTATAATTGTTTCACGTGAAACAATCAAGGGGTATCCCAATACTTGATAAACATCTTCTCTGACAAAACATCCTCAAAGTCCATCTTACCACCAATGTACATATCCCAATGTGATCTGTATATCCTCTGGTAGTGAAGTCTGTCTGTATCTGACAGGGAAAACTTCTTATTAAATACACCCGCTAAATGAGTAGAAGCATACAACCTGTTCTCTGACTTGTGCCTGTAGATACACAACTCCCCAATAGAACAAACGGGTATATACTCTGATAATGGGCGAGGTCTTACGTGCTGTCTATCCACATTGAAGTCATTGTCCAGTGCCATGTTTGCAAACTCCGATCCCTCTGTCAGATTGTATAGCACTGTATTTGATTTCTTCTTACTTATGGGTGATCTGTGGAGCATGATAAGCTGAATACCCCTGTTATCATCCGTCCATCTGTCATTATTCCCTTTCTGCATCTTGTCCGCAACTCTGATTAGCTTCAGACTCTCAAACACCGGATTAGTTATGTCATTGGCATTAGCAAGGCACACCATCTGTATAGGGGCAACTCCTTTTAGTTCCCGGTTTCGGTTCATGGTTTCATAGGCATTGAATAACGCCTCAGCTTCATTCTTCAGAAGTCTCTCATGTTTCTCTGGGATAAACTCATCATAGATAAGTAACTGAATGTCTGAAGCATCAAAACCACGCATATTGGACAAAGTGGATAAAGCACAAGTATACCCTATGGGATGATTGATTTTTTCAGCATCCCCATCCGGTTCATAGAACATGGAATTATACTTGCTGATAGACTTCACCTGTACATTCCATCCAAAATCTTCATTCAGTGGTTTGAAAACAGAAAACTCTGGTTTGCTGATAAGGTCTGCTTGACTCTGGGTTCTCCGCATCAGCATAAACATTCTCCCATCCTCTTTGGCAACCTTCAAAGTAGTATAGGTTTTTCCTGTTCCCCGTCCACCTACCAGAAAGTTAAAGGGATACCCTTCATCGAGTATCCCTCTAACATTCACATATCCGTTTGAATCGTAGATTTTCACGGGGCAATGTCGCAGGTCAGATATTCACGGTTGCTCTTGCTCTTGCCACTGCCAACGATGAAGCGGGTGGGGGCATCCTCATTCCCCGCATCAAAGATTGCCAGAATGTCAGAGAAGTTGCGGACAAAGGTCTTGCTATTGGTGGCATACTTCGCACCGTCCACTGTCTCCACAGCCAGAACGGTCATAGGGTTTCCGTTGACATCTTCATCCTTGTACAGAACGAATTTAGCAATGTCCAGTACCTCACCTTTGGCATCTGCCATCTTACGTACATCGTTACCCTTAGTCAGAGCATACAGGTCGGCAGAGGTAAGTCCTTCGGTCTTTTTGATGATTTCCATGTTTGAGTCCTCCTTAAAGTGTGGGTTTATTATTCTGGCGGTTTCTGGATCGTCGCATAGTCCAGTGCTGTTTTATGCTGAAGGTTTATTGGGCGTAGCTATGTGCTTCTGTCCACGCTCCCCGTCAACCACCTTAATAATCTTATCATATAATGTACGGGTTGTAAAGATATTTTTTGCTAAATTTGATAATTCTTTCGTATTCTCCCGTGATCCCTAATGTGTACTCTGAAGGTAGGATAGCAACATTAGCAGTAATTGCCAACTCTTTGCCATCAATGACCACTTTACTAATCGCAGGGGAATCGTTATATACCGCTTGAGTCCCCCCTGCTTCTCTGAAAATAAACCCTTCAGTAAATGCCGATAAGCCACCGTGTTTGTCCAACTCACTACCACCTTTTTTCTTATTGACTCCCGCAATAGTACAGTGAACTCCCTCTCCCTCTTTCTCAACATACGCATATTTCTTTGCTCCCAGAGTTTTGAAATACCTGTAAGCAAAACCCGTTTCTGGATTATCCTCTGTTTCATATACTCCCATGTAGTGTGTTACACCAGAAGGGTCTGTAGCCATCGAACCACTTTCTCTACACTCCATAACACGATCCCTGTTATAATCACTCCAATCAACGTTCCCAGTATACTTAACACTATCAGTATCACAATATACAAAATCTGCTCCATCAGTTTCATGTACTAATCTTATTCCCCTTTCCAGTGCATCCCTGCTATGAGCAGTTACCCAGACTCCCCACTGGTAAGCAAGAAATGCCCTTTTATTTGATCTGCCTAATAATTCCTCATCTGGTGTATCATCCTCATCCCAATCCCCAAACTGTCTGAAAATGAGCGAATGTTTTACAGGGTCTTGTGCCATCATACCATATAGGGAGTTTAATAGTGCTTTTGCCTTATCGTAAAATATCTCTTGCCCCTTAACACCCTTCAGTTCTGTCTTATCCTTATAATATTTCACTACTTCATTGATTAGGGGTTCTGGGAGTTTCTTATAGGAAGAATACCAACCCTGTAGAAAAATGATCTGCCCTGTATACTCTTCCATTATAATCTTAAGGTCTATGTCTGTCACTGTGGTTTCCAGATATTCAGCTTCAAGTATCCTGCCATTATCTTCAGTGTCTACTGCCTTGTGTATGTTTCTGCACTTGTCTTTACTCAAATATGGGCATCCCCAGAAAGGATCACGCAGTTTCAAATCCTTAATTCCTATCCGCAGAAGTAGTGCCTTATGCCTTATAGTGATACACCTTGCTATATAGTCCTTGTTCAAGTCCTTTGGGAGTATCGGCACAAACTCTGTCATAGGAAATTCACAATTACACATCACAGCAGGGTAACTACTTGATCTGTCAGCACTATGAACATTCTCTACAATGTCTCCCGCATAGTACCTGTTAGCATGAGTGTTGCCACCCCTAAACGCTTCACGCAGTGCCTTATATGTCTCAAAATCTGGAAGGATTGAATATACAAAATTATGGTGGATGCCTTCACGCATTGCCCTTTTAGCGTTTCTGCGTACATATCCGGTTGAGGTAAGAGGTATAGTCTGTAATGTGTCTCCGTCACGTTCCATGAGTGCTTGTATCGCTTCAACAAGTCCCAGAACATCATTTACGCAGTATTCCAGTTCTTCACCCTCTACAGGTGTCCACGGATACCTTTTTACCGAATAGTCAAATTCTTCACCAGAAAGTTTTGTATGCTCTACTCTCATTCTGGTAGTAAACTGTTTCAAACTCATATTTGTGAGTTTATAAGAACACCTAAATTCAAATACTCCCCACATATCACACTTAATTAGCTTGCGGGAAGCAACAGCAAAAATATCATCCGGTACAAACTGGTATATGCCCTTCAAAAACTGAAATTCATAGGAAAGATTATGCACATAGACAACAAGCCAACTATCAGAAGGGAGAACAGCTTTGATCCTTTGTTGTAAATCAAGAAATTCCGCCCATGTTCTCCCTATGACAGTATAATCAGTGCCAAATTGCCATTGCCAGATATACATGACACTCTGCTCAATATCATCAAGCAGAGTAGTCTCAATATCAAATGCAGTGGTGATCCCTACATAATGCCGTTTCTTCCCTGCGGGGTTTCCCCTGCGGTTTTTGACCATTGGGCAGTTTTTGAAATAATGCTCTGGTTGAAAATCCGCACATTTTACAACCATTGGGATTATTCTCCTAACATTTCCAGAATTTCATCAAAGTCATATCCTGCAACATCTGGAATCTCTTTCAATTCGTCACTATGCTGAAGCAGGGTATCAAGATGATCTAACCATTCATTAGTCTGCTGATCGTCAAGGTCAAGCATTGATTCTGCCAGTTCTACTGCCTTATCTGATCCGTAAACTATCTTCTGTTTCCGCATTTCTTCCAGAATCTTGATTGTCTTGTCATAGTTTTTACTATTCAAATTCAACCCTTGATCCTGCCATGTCTTGATAGTCTTGTTCTTGATTTCCTTCTGGCCAGTAACAGTGCTACCCTTTGCCCTTACGAATTTTGCCAATTCAGAAAAGGCTTTTGCAAAATCTCTGGGGTCAAGTTCCTTTAGTTTCGGAAAACCTTTTGAGTGGCTCTGGTACGCTTTACTCTCTGGGAATTGCTGTCCTAAACGCTTTATACGTTTCTGGGCAACGTCCCTCATTCTGGTATATTCTGCTCTCATGGTTGCCATATCATCTTTAATGCCTACCCTTGCCATAGTTTCCGCACCTTGAACAGTATACCATTTCTCATCATACCAGAATTTGAAACTGGGGTCTGTGACTCTGGGCATTATCTCTCACCTACTTTGACACCCAGTGTACGCAGATATTCTGCAATGGCACTGGCAATCATACTTGACCTATTCATGTTGTAGTGGTCGCATACCTCCTGCATAGCATCATACACAGGGAGAGGGAGAGAAACAGAGATAATCTCCCTGTCTCCCTTGCGGGTTTTACTCATTCCATCCTGCATTATAGTTGTCCTCCATCATTTTTATATGGCATTTTTCAGCCAAGATAATAATACTATTAAATTCCTCAACGGTCAACATAGAATCCCAGAATGCACAACGGGTCACAGTTACAAGGACTTCATGCCCTGCCTTGAAACCGTAAGAGGGGCAAGACTCAATCCTGCCCCTATAGAACTCATATACTCCTTGATACATTATACTTCCTCCCATAACTGGATAGACTCTCCATCTTCCAGAATCTCAACATAGAGGGGACTATAGGCGCCGATATACTCCCAACCAGAAATATACCCATCTTTTCCCTGCTCATCCTCATAGAAATAAGGATATGACAACCTATCAACAGTGTCAAGATATGTCCTCATGTTACCCCTATTATAATAGGGTCTGTCCATCTTGTCCCAGAATATACGCTTGACTCTGCCACACTTTTTCAGACGAAAAGGATACATTTTCTGGTCTTTACACTTGATAGTCATGTTATAACCCTCTCTTTCTCCTGTATCTGGTACAGGCTACAATGGGCAGGAGTTCTGCCCACTGTCTGCCTATATCAGAATCAATCATCAAACATTTCATCAAGTACATCTGTCACAGCATCACAGAGCAACCAACAACGGATTGACACATCGAGCCACTCATAATCAGATGATATAATCTTTTTACCTACCTCCATAGGGTCTGCAAAACCATCATCAACCATCTGCTCCAGATATTCCTCAGAATCCTCATCATTGAAAAAATTCTGTCTTGCTTCATACCTACTAAAAGTATATGACCCACTGGCATTGCCTGTCACAGAATCATCAACCCAACAAGAGTCATAAATGACCCCATAAGCATCGTGCCTGTCAAGTCCTTCAATCTGATCCTTGTTGTTATCAATCCACTCTCTTACATCACTACGGATAGCATCTTTGTAATTATACATTGTAAATACCCTTTCTGTGTTTTATGAGTTTATCACCTCTCATTTGCTATAGTAATTATACTAAATTTATTAACCATTGTCAATAGGTGTTGGGGAATTTCGTAAATTTATTATCTTTTATATTATGTAATGGG
>Ga0247611_10006551_pt1 | contig 14906 bp, 14 predicted proteins | sample 177DNAGHGhighgp2_FD_192422 | JGI IMG/M metagenome (GOLD analysis project Ga0247611, IMG submission 192422) | Sheep rumen microbial communities from Palmerston North, Manawatu-Wanganui, New Zealand - 1770 DNA GHGhigh gp2 | ecosystem: Host-associated > Mammals > Digestive system > Stomach > Rumen...
TTGCGGCACGATACGGTAGGCTTTCTTGTTAAAGAGGTTCTGGATGGCGAAGTTGGTGAACTTGAATCCGATGGAACCCGTGATACCCGTCGCACCCCAACCGAGCGAGAACTCCACCTGGTCGCTCGATTTGGTCTCCAGATTATAGGTGATATCCACCGTTCCGTTTTCGGGATCCGGTTGGATATCCGGTACCAGTTTCTCTTGGTCGAAATGCCCCATCTGCGCCAATTCACGCAGCGAACGCATGATATCCGATTGCGAATAGAGTTGTCCGGGCTTGGTATATAGTTCGCGGCGAACGACATGCTCATACACGCGTGTGTTTCCTACGATCTTGATATCATTGATGGTCGCCGGTTTGCCTTCGTACATACGCATCTCGAAATCAATCGAGTCATTCTCCACTTTCACCTCCACGGGATCAACATTGAAGAAGAGGTAACCACGGTCGGTATATAGTTTGCTCACCGCATCGTCGTCCGTCTGCAGACGCTCGTTCAGCGTCTTGAGGTTATATACATCGCCCGGTTTGACACCCAGCGTAGCATCCAGATATTCGTACGGATAAACGGTGTTGCCCACCCATTTGATGGAGCGGATGTAATATTTGTCACCCTCGCTGATGGTCATATACACATCCACGCGGTTCTTCTTATCCGGACTAGGCACTACGGAGTCGGCGACGATATACGCGTCGCGATAACCGATTTCGTTATATTTGTCAATCACCGCCTGTTTATCTTTCTCATACTCGGCATCCACAAATTTCTTGGTGCGGAACATATTGATGATGTGGTTGTCGTTCGTCTTCTTCATCGCCTTGTTGATCTGCGTGTGCGTCAAGGCTTTGTTTCCGGTGATATAGATCTTGCCTACTTTCGTCTTGGCTTTCTTGTCCACGGCTACGAGCACCCGTACATAGCCCTTGTGATCCGGGTCGGCTTTTTGTACGACATGTACCTCTGCGTTATGGAATCCCTTGTCCGCCAGGTATTTCTTGAGGACGGTTTTCGCATGGTCTTCTACATTCGGCGTCATTTGCGACCCCGGACGAATACCGGCTTTTACTTCAATCTCCTCGCGTTCGCTTTTCTTCAGACCCTCGTATTGAACTTCGCTGATACGCGGACGCTGCGCCAGTTCGATAACCAGCCAAATCTTATTCCCCTCTATCTTCTTGGCTTTGATCTTGACATTGGAGAACAGACCCTGTTTCCAGAATCGTTTGATAGATTTGGTGATCTGCGGACCCGGTACATCAATCTTATCGCCTACGGCGAGACCGGAGAACCCGATCAGCACGAAGTCCTCGTAGTTATCCGCACCTTCCACTTCAATCCCGGCTATCTCGTATGTCTTATGGGTTAATCCGTACTCGATATCCTGGGCGAAGGTGCTGACAGCGAAAAGCAATAAGAATACTATGTTAATGAATCTGTTCACTCGTTTTTCCAAATCTGCGTTCTCTCTTCTGATAATCCACAATCGCTTTATAGAATTCCTCCTCCGTGAACTCCGGCCAGAGGCAATCGGTGAAATACAACTCGCTATAGGCCAGTTGCCATAACAGGAAATTGCTGATGCGGTATTCGCCGCTGGTGCGGATCAGTAGATCCGGATCCGGCATCTCGCGGGTGGTCATCAGATTGCTTACCAGTTGTTCGTTCACATCCTCGGCGCGCAGTTCACCCGCTTGTGCACGCCGCACGGCCTGACGCATCGCTTCTGTAATCTCCCAGCGCGCCGAATAACTGAGGGCGATCACCATCGTCAAGCCTGTATTCCGACTTGTCTGCTCGATGCATCCCAAGAATTTCTGTTTTGTTCCCTCGGGCAGACGCTCAATATCGCCGATGGTTTGTAACCGTACATTGTTATTCATCAGCGTCGGTGTCTCTTTGACAATCGTATCTACGAGCAAGGTCATCAGTGCATCTACTTCCTCTTTGGGGCGATTCCAATTCTCGGTGGAGAAGGTGTATAGCGTCAGGTACTCCACGCCCAACTTGGTAGCTGCCACAGTGATGTTATGTACAGTCTCCACACCTTGCTTATGACCGAACATACGCGCCAGACCTTGTTTCTTGGCCCAGCGACCGTTACCATCCATAATGATGGCGATATGTCGCGGCAAACGCGCTTTGTCTATCTGTTCTCTATAACCCATTAGCTTTTATCTTTCGACTAAAAATTGCAAATACGGCATTCTTTTTTCGCTCTGGCAAACTCAAAAACTATGCCAACGGTGAACATACCTGTCAAATCGCAGTTCATCCAGTTCCAGCCGTTGAGTTGGTGTTTGTTATCCAACGCTTCGCGACATTCCAGATTATCCACCATGTATATATTATGCTGCCAAGCGATGTTCATCCCCACGCACTCATGGAATTTCCATTTAAAACCGATACCGAACGGGACATAAGCCATCGCATGAGTACCGGTGGATAGCTTGCTCTTGTCCGCAATACCGTATATGCCTGCGCCAATACCCAGGAAGATATACGGCGTGTAGGGACGGATACGCTTGTCATACTTGTTCGCCTCACCGAAACGGAAGAAGTTAAACTCCGCCATCAGATCCACATTGATCATCTGGTTCTGCCATCGGGTGTCCAGTCGGTTTCCGCGGATGTCGAAGTCACTGCCTGCGATACGCTGACCCGACACTTTGGCTTGTAGCGCCCAGCGCTTGGTAAATTTGTACCGGAATTGGATACCGTACGCTTCGCGTATGTTGGTGAAAATATGTGGAGCAGCATCGCCTACATAGTACCCGAAACCACCCTGCACTCCGATTTCACATAGGTACGGATAGGTCTGCGCGCGAGCACTCATACTGGCGCACGCGAGCAATAAAAGAAAACAATATAAGCAGTACTTTCGAGCCATTATTACAAAATAAGCGCGCAAAGTTACTGCTTTTTTTTGATATATGCAAGAAAAAAAGGTTTTTTTTCACTTCTACGGCTTAATTAACAGCCGAAAAGCATCGGTTACCTTCTTCACAGGTACAATTTCAATAGAAAAACGGGAATTATCCACTTTTTGTTCCGCCGGAATAAGAATGCGTCGGAAACCGAGTTTTTGGGCTTCGGCGATGCGTTGCTCAATGCGGTTGACCGAACGAATCTCTCCTGCCAACCCCACTTCGCCGCATAGGCATGTACCGGCATCCAAAGCGATATCCATATTGCTACTCAGTACGGCTGCCAATACCGCCAAATCGATAGCCGGGTCTTGCACTTTGAGCCCACCCGCTATATTGAGGAATACATCTTTCTGCAGCAACTTGAACCCCACGCGTTTCTCCAGTACCGCCAGCAGCATGTTCAATCGTCGTCCGTCAAAACCCGTGGATGAGCGTTGAGGAGTACCGTACGCAGCGCTCGACACCAATGCCTGCACTTCGATCAGGAAAGGTCGCACACCTTCTACTGCAGCAGCTATCGCGATACCGCTGAGGCCTTCGCGGGCCGTGGAGAGCAGGAGTTCCGAAGGGTTGGTCACCTCGCGCAAACCGTCTTGCCGCATCTCATAGATACCAATCTCGGAAGTGGAACCGAACCGGTTCTTCTGCGCCCGCAGGATACGGTACATATACTGCTGGTCACCCTCGAACTGGAGAACCGTGTCCACGATATGCTCCAGCACTTTGGGGCCAGCCAGCGAACCCTCTTTGTTGATATGGCCGATGATGATGAAGGGGATATTGCGCGTCTTAGCGAACTCCAAAATGCGCGCAGCACATTCGCGCACTTGCGTCAGACTTCCGATAGAGGCTTCAACAGCCTCTGTACCAATCGTTTGGATCGAGTCGATAACTACATATCGGGTTCTAAGTCTTTGACTTGTTCCAGGATCCGTTCCAGCGATGTCTCTGAAGATATATAGAGGTTTTCTGCATCACCGGCAATGCGTTCGGCGCGTAGTTTGATCTGCCGTGCACTCTCTTCTCCCGAGGCGTAGAAGGTCTTTCTCTCACCTTGCTGCATCAGCACTTGCAGGGCCAAGGTGGACTTACCGATACCGGGTTCACCGCCTAATAGCACCAGACTGCCGGGCACTAATCCGCCACCCAATACACGGTTAAACTCCCCGTTGTGCATATCCAACCGCATCTCTTCTGTGGCTACCACATCTTGCAAGCGTTGTGCTTTATTATTGGCTAGACGGCTTCTTTCGACTTTCGACTTTTGACTTTCGACTACTTCCTCCTCATAAGTTCCCCATTCGCCGCAAACCGGACAACGACCCAACAACTGCGGCGCTTTGGCACCACAGGAAGAGCATACATATTGAATCGTAGATTTAGCCATCAATCCATCATTTGCATCATTGCATCATTACAACAATATCTCATCGTTTTCTTCGGCAAGCACACAGTTCTCAAAGATGGGTTGCGCTTCTTTGAGGAAGAGACTATGGTCTTCCACACGGGCAGAGTAGTGACCCAGGATCAGTTTGCCTGCCTTCGCCATCTTTGCAATCGTTGCGGCTTCGGCGGCCGTTGAGTGCTTCACCTCTTTGCTTCTCGCACCGTGTTCTTGGAGGAAAGTGGACTCATGATACAGCGTGTCCACACCTTCGATGATCGGCACAATCTTCTCGCTGTATTGCGTGTCTGAACAATACGCGTAGCGTTTGCGCGTCTCGTATTCGAAACTACCGTCCTCTTTCTTGATGCGGTGGGTCTCCTTGAAAAGGAAACCGCAGGTGGGTACGCCGTGTTTGAGCGGAATAGTCTCCACGCTCACCGTTCGATCTTCGAAGATAACCTCGTGTTTTCGGGGGTTGATGGGGTGGAAGATGATTTCGTATTGGCGATCGTTCGCGTGGTATTCCAGTAGCGGCGTCAGCAGTTTTTCCAAATCCGGTTGGGCATAGATATGCATCGGTTGGGTGCGCTTGAGCATACCCAGAGTGGTCAACAAACCAATCAAACCGAAACAATGGTCCCCATGCAGATGCGAGATGAAGATGTTATAGAGCCTCGAGGTATGTATCCCGAGTTTCTGCATCGTCAGAATCACTCCTTCGCCGCAATCGACGAGGAAGGACTTATCGCAGATCTCCACCAGTTGCGCCGAAGGCGATGTCGTCTTCGTCGGCTTGGCGCTTCCGCATCCTAATATGGTTACCTTTGCTTCGCTCATAAATAATTAATCTAGGCCTCCTGGTTATCCTAGGATACCTAGGCGTCCTAGGATTTTATCGCCTAATTTTGATTTCGTCTCAATATGTTCCAATACGGCTTTCACGAATGAGTTGGACTCGAAATTACCGCGTACCTCTTCGAAATCCGCTTCCGCCTGTTCGCGGTCGCCGTCCACGCCGAAACCGGTTTGGCTGTTCAGATCGAACTCCTTGCGGGCATCGTTATACACCATCTTGTCCAGGCTTACTACCGCCTCTTTCCATTCCTCCACGGTCTTGCGGATCTGATCCGGCGTCACTTGCTCTACGCTGCAACCCCATACTTGCTCCAGCTTCTCCAAGGCCCACGTCCATTCGTACGAATAGTAGTTCGCGTGCATCTCTACGAGCCGTTTTTGGATATCCACGAGATTGAGTTCTCCTTTCTCAATATCATTCAACAGCCGCGTCACTTCGCTCTTGGGCGCAATCAGGCCGGCCATATCTACCCAATCGCCGGAACCGATCGCACTGTCCGGACGCAAGGCCGCACGCAGTTCGTCCAAGTTGCGCCATTCGTTTTGCTCCAGACGGCTGATTAGACTGTTACCTAAGAATTTCTGAATACCGATCATGTATAACTCCCGTCCGTGACGAAGCGAACTGTTCTTGATCTTGCAATTCCGATAACCGTAAACCTCCGTGTTCTCACCGCCCAGCGCCTGTAACTCGTCCAGCACCTCGCGTCCCCGCCACATCTTCTGCACCGTGTACGGACTCAGCAGGTTGAAATTGATCTGGTCTAACTTATTCGGATCCTTGCGGTTGTCACGCTTCGGCCATTTCTGTGCATCGCGGATCGTACCTACGGTACGCAGGTTAGCGCCGGGTACCAGATAACTCTCCGATTGGTTCTCAATCAGGTATGAGAACGGTAACTCGCTCGTGTCCGCATGGTGGGTGTGACGACCCATTACCAGACTGAACGCCCCTACTTTGGACGGCCATAACAAATAACTGTCGCTCGTCGTTTTCGCACCGCGTTCGGCGACACCCTGATGGATCGGACCGAGTTTGTACATATGGTTACTCTGGTTGCTACCCGAACCTGCGTTCAGGAACGAGAACATACCCGCAATCAGCAATGTACTCTTATGGTGCGTCACAGTATAGGGTCCGGCGAAAATAGCACACGCCTCGCCGTGCATACCCTGGCAGTTACTGAAGAACAGACTCTCGCCGGCCGAATAGTGCTTGTCGAAGATACAACCTTGACCTACAAAACACTTGTCCACCAAGGTTGAGTCACCGATCTCCACACCCGAGGCAATGATGAAATCGGTACATTTGACACCGCTACCCAAGCGCACCGGAGCCGCTTCGTTCGAGTTGATCGTACCGTTCTTCAGACGACTCACACCGCTCAGTTCCGCATAATTGCCGATCTTCACGTTCTTGATGCTTCCGCAATTCAAGATCCGTACATGGTCACCGATGTAACCGTGGTCCGAAGCTTGCGCCTCAGCGTACGCATCAATCATCTGCTCCAGTTGGTGAATCATCGTCGGACGGTGACGATACAGCGTCAATATATACGCCAGACTCGCACTCAACTCATTGAAAATAGGGATCTCGCGACCACCGCCTTCGTTCATTACCGGCACACGCACACCGTTGCCGAACGTACTCTTGCGGTCCACGAGAATCGCGTTCACGTTCTCGATGCAAGTGTGCGCACCGATATGATAATTGGCGATGTAATTATGGATGTTATACAGATGCGCATCGTCGCCTACCTCGCAGTTATGCAGGGTTGCATTGTAGATACCCGAGTGAATCATCAACCCGCCCGGTAACTCGATCTCGCGTCCGAAAACACCCAGCGTGTTATGGCCGGAGAATGAAGTGTTGCGCACATACTTGGCATCGAACGCTTCAGCTACCTCCACGTCCGTCCAGTTGCGTGCGCTACATCCCTGCGCCTCCAGTTGCGCGATCTCCTGCGCTGTCAGTTTACGAAAAGCCATAAATCTGAATTCTGAAATCTGAATTCTGAAAGCTTAATCGTTCAGCAGCATCGGCATCAGCAGCATCAGCACGTCCTCGTTCTCCTCGTTCTCTGCCGGAAGGATCAGACCTGCACGTGCCGGATCCGCCAATTTCAACTGTACATCTGCGCTCTCAATCGAACTGAGCAGATCGATCAGGAACGGAGCCTTGAAACCGATCGCCATAGGCGTGCCGTTGTAATCGCAACTGATCGTCTCCTCTGCGCTTGTCGAGAAATCGATATCCTGAGCGGAAATCTTAATCTGGTTTTCACTCAACGCCAGACGCAACTGTGCCGTACCGTTGTTGGCGAAGACAGCTACGCGCTTGCAAGCGTTGATGATCGTCTGACGGTCAACGGTTACTACGTTCTGGTTACCCTGCGGGATAACGGCGTTGTAGTTCGGGAAACGACCCTCGATCTGACGGCAAACGATGATCGTGCTGCCGAACTCAAAACGGGCGTTCTTGGCGCCAAACGTAACTTTCACTTCGTTCTCCTCTTTGGCCAACAGGTTCTTCAGCAGACCCGCCGGTTTCTTCGGCAGAATGAAACTTGCGGCGGCGCCTGCGGCTACACCCGTGTTCGTGTAACGAACCAAACGGTGTGCGTCCGTAGCTACCATCGTCACTTTGTCCTCGGCGATATCAAAGAAAATACCGTTCATCACAGGACGCAGGTCATCGTCCGCGGTGCAGAAGATCGTCTTCTCAATCGCACTCTGCAGCACATTAGCCGGCAAAGAGATCTGACGTGCATCTGCTTCTGCAGCCGGCATCTCCGGATACTCGTTGCCGTTCACGCCTACAAACGAATAGGTACCGTTCTGGCTTACCATGCTCACGGCGAAATTATTCTCGTCGATGGTGAAGGCCAGCGGTTGCTCGCTGAACTCCTTCAGCGTCTCCAGCAGCAACTTGGCAGCCGAAGCAACCTTACCGCTTCCTTCTGCACCCTCTACCTCTACACTCGTACGGATAGTGGTCTCTCCGTCCGAAGCGGTTAACTTCAATTCGTTACCTACCAAATCAAACAGCACATCGTCCAGAATAGGCAGTGCGTTCTTGTTGTTAATCACGCGGCTAACAGCCTGTAATTGCGAAAAGAGTTTCGAACTCGATACATTGAATTTCATATACGTATATTTTTAATATTTTTTACAATTTTATTGTAATTCATACGAATTAGCGTGCAAAGATACACTTTTTTTTGCACATATGCAAATTTTTTTGTAATTTTGCAGCCGATTATGGCAAAAATAGGTATTTTTGATAGCGGATACGGTGGTCTGACCATTCTGGATGCCATCCGTAAGCAAATCCCGGAGTACGATTATCTCTACCTCGGAGATAATGCCCGTGCGCCGTACGGCACGCACTCGTTCGATGTCATCTATCGCTATACCCTTCAGGCTGTCAATTATCTGATCAACAAAAACTGTGCCTTAATCATTCTGGCGTGCAATACGGCAAGTGCTAAAGCCCTTCGAACAATCCAGCAACGCGATTTACCACGAATAAATGAACCATACGGCGAAGCAGATCGTTCGACCGCAGGGAGATTAGAAATGGTAAATGACAAAATGGTAAATGTGTTGGGTGTCATTCGTCCGACCGTTGAGGCCGTTCCTGCCATCACCAAATCAAAACATGTGGGTATATTGGGCACTCCGGCTACCGTTTCTTCGGAATCCTATATGTTGGAGTTGGAGAAAATTGACCCCTCGCTTGTGGTTTCCCAGCAGGCCTGTCCTATGTGGGTGCCTCTCATCGAGTCCGGAGAACATAATAAGCCGGGTGCAGATTATTTTGTGGAGGAATATGTACAGGCTATTTTGAATAAAGACCCGCAAATCGATACCCTTGTGCTCGGTTGCACCCACTATCCCTTGCTCCAAGAGAAAATAGCCAAAGTTGCAAAGGATGTAAATATCATCGCACAGGGCGATCTGGTAGCGAAAAGTTTGAAGGACTATTTGGAGAGACATCCGGAATATACTTCGCAGTTAACTACCGGCGCTACTTGCACCTATCTGACTACAGAAAATGCGGACCGCTTCTCACAATCCGCATCTCATTTCTTAAGCGCTCCTATCTCGGCAGAACATATAGATCTATAGTCCAAAACACGCTAACGACACGCTAACGACACGCAATCGGATCGAGACTATCCCACACTTCCTTCGAGAGAAACCTGAAGTAATTTCTGTGCCTCCACGGCAAACTCCATCGGCAGTTTATCCATCACTTCTTTGGCGTAACCGTTGACGATGAGGCCAACGGCGTCTTCCATGCTGATACCTCGTTGCTGGCAGTAGAAGAGCTGATCCTCGTTGATCTTGGAGGTTGTTGCTTCGTGTTCTACGGTAGCTGTGGGGTTGGAGATGATCATGTCGGGGAAAGTATGCGCGCCGCATTTATCGCCCAAGAGGAGCGAATCGCATTGACTGTGATTGCGTGCATTTTCGGCATGTACGCCCATCTTCACTAATCCGCGGTATGCATTCTGACTGTGACCGGCAGAAATACCTTTACTGATAATTCGACTTCGCGTGTTCTTACCGATATGAATCATCTTCGTACCCGTATCCGCCTGCTGGAAATTATTCGTCACAGCTACCGAATAGAACTCGGCGCTTGAGTTATCGCCTTTCAAGATACAAGACGGATATTTCCAGGTTATCGCACTTCCGGTCTCCACTTGCGTCCAACTGAGTCGTGCGTTCTCATGAGTAATACCTCGCTTCGTGACGAAATTATAGATTCCGCCTTTCCCGTTTTTGTCTCCCGGATACCAGTTCTGTACGGTCGAATACTTCACTTCTGCATCCTTGTGCACGATTATCTCCACAATCGCTGCGTGCAACTGGTTCTCGTCGCGCATAGGCGCCGTACATCCCTCTAAATAAGACAGATACGCACCTTCGTCCGCTACCAGCAATGTCCGTTCGAACTGACCGGTCTTACCTGCATTGATACGGAAATAGGTACTCAACTCCATCGGACAACGCACGCCCTTGGGCACATATACAAACGACCCGTCTGAGAACACCGCTGAGTTCAAAGCGGCATAGAAATTATCGGTGGGAGGAACCACAGAACCCAAGTATTTCTTCACCAATTCCGGATACTCGCGTACTGCTTCTGAAATCGAACAGAAGATAATGCCCTTTTCCGCCAGTGTCTCGCGGAATGTCGTCTTCACGCTTACGCTGTCCATAACGGCATCCACGGCCATATTGCCTGCTAACGCTGCACGCTCTTCCAATGGAATACCGAGTTTGTCGAAGGTCTTCATGATCTCCTCATCGATGGCATCATTGGCATCATTCCCATCATTCTTCCTCGCCTTCGGCGCAGCATAGTATGATATCGCTTGAAAATCAATCTCAGGTATATCCAGATGTGCCCATGTTGGCACGGACATGGTCTGCCATTTGCGGAAAGCCTTCAGTCGGAACTCCAGCAACCATTCCGGCTCTCCTTTCTTCGCCGAAATCAACCGAACGATATCTTCGTTCAGTCCTGCCGGTACTACTTCAGTCTCCACATCCGTTGTGAAGCCGTACTTGTACTCCTGTTCCGTTATGTCCTTAATGACAGAATCCACTAATGGTATTTTTGGTATTTTTCTTTTAATTCAAAAAAGTCACCCTTCGAAGAGTGACTTTTCTGGAGGCCGGTAGCGGAGTCAAACCGCTCTAAACGGTTTTGCAGACCGCTGACTAAGTCGCTCATCCAACCGGCCGTTTTTTCAAAAGCGGGTGCAAAGGTACGACAAAAAATTGACATACGCAAATATTTGCGCATTTTTTTGCACTTTTTGCTTAAAAAAGACTCAAATCGGCGTCTGTAATAATACCTTTACTTCGTTTTTTGCCTCGCGAAGAAGGTAACGAAGGCGCAAAGGGCGATGTGTATCTACCGATATACGGTTCGATAATCCGTCTTGTTTGATCGTCCGTCCATTGACATTTGTCGCATATCCACTCCAGATAACTCCGGTCGATCCGTACCATCGACTCAATCGACTCGTTCTTATGTGCCCCTTGTGTCAGATAATAATAGTCCCCTTTTTTTACCAACCATCGGTCGAAGCAGATGAACCCGAACTCGTCCCGTTGAGCCCATGCCCAACCGTGGGCTGCTACCTGCGCCTTAAATACCTCTATCGTCGCCATCACATCGTCCAGCGAGTTATGTGCTCCCTCAAACGGATGACCGTAATAACGGGTGTAGGCAGCCGTCAGGTTGTTGCGTAATCGCTCTCCGTTCTCGTCAGTCATGCCTGCTGTGTGGATTCGTTCCAGCACCAAAGCATCGTACCATGTGCGCCCGTCAAAATCGAATTTCAACCCTAAGCGCGCCAAGTTATAGTGCAGGATCGGTGCATCGTACCCGTTGCCGTTGTAACTCAACATATCGCAACCCTTCGTGAACGCTATGAAATCGTCGTAGATACTTCTCAGACTCACGCCGTGCTCCAGCAAGAAAGCCTTGCTGATATGATGAACGGCTTCTGCTTCCGCAGGAATCTCAAACTCACCTTCCGGCAAGATATACCAATCCCGCTGGTCCAAAACCGACCAGTTATCCGTGTCAACTTTCACTAGCGACAATTGGATAATATGCTCTTTCTGCACATCCAGACCCGTTGTCTCCGTGTCAAAACAAACCAAAATCATAAATCTTAAATCTAAAATCTAAAATAGGATTTATTCCACATATAGGACTAAACCCTTCAGGTACTCACCTTCCGGATGATAAATATTGATCGGATGGTCTTGCGGTTGATGCAACTGGTGCAAGATCCGCACTTTGCGTCCCACCTGTGCGGCAGCACTGAAAACCGCTAACCGGAATGCCTCTTTATCTACGGCCTGCGAACAGGAGAAGGTGAATAAAATTCCACCCGGACGAATCATCTCTATCGCCTTCGCGTTAATCCGCTGATAACCCCGCAACGCATTCTTCACCGCATCCCGATGTTTCGCAAACGCAGGAGGATCCAGAATAATCAAATCATAGGTCTTACCCCCCGCTTTCTGCTTACTCAGATACTCAAAAGCATCTGCGGCGACGGCTGTATGGTTCGTTGCTTTCGGGAAATTACGCGCTACATTGATGTTTACCAGGTCAATTGCTTTCTGACTCACATCCACCGAATCGACACTCTTCGCCCCACCGCGCAGCGCGTATAAGGAAAATCCTCCTGTATAGCAGAACATGTTCAGTACTTCTTTCCCCTTCGCATACCGTTCCACCAATGCCCGGTTCTCCCGCTGGTCCACGAAGAACCCTGTCTTCTGTCCCCGCAACCAGTCGATGCGGAACGACAGACCGTTCTCCATTGACCAGAATTCATCGCTTTCGACTTTTGTCTTTCGACTTTCGACTAAATATCCGACCTTCGGCTCGGATATTTCCGCTTTGAACGGCAGCGTGTCATCGGATTTATAGTACACATTCTTCACCTGCGGTATTTCATGCAGCAGCGCCTCGGCAATCTCTTTTCGGCAACCATGCATGCCTACCGAATGCGCTTGTACTACTGCTGTATCGGCATATACATCTACGATCAAACCCGGTAACCAATCGCCCTCTCCGTGCACCAACCGATAGGTGTCATTCTGGCTTTTTTCTTTCGACTTTTGACTTTCGACTCTTATAAGTCCTATCGCTTCGCGAACCTGATAAGCGGCACGGATGCGCTCTTCCCAGAAATCCTTAGGCAGTTCCTCTGCACCAAACGCCAGTATCCGCACCGCAATAGAACCCACTTGCCAATGTCCGACACCCAGTACTTCATTTGCGGCCGAACGAACACAAACAAGTTCCCCTTCTTCCGGTGCATCGCCCTTATGCTTGGCATCCAGTACCACACGCGCTATCGCACCCGAGAATACCCACGGATGGTATCGCTTCAGCGACTCCTCTTTCTTCGGTTTTAAGATGACGGTAGTCATGGCTTTTTTCTTTCGACTTTTTTCTTTCGACTATTGAACTCCGTTGGTCAACTCATGATAAGCGTGCAGCGAGAGATTATCGCTCACATATTTGAGTGCATGCAGGTTCTTGAATCCGAGTGCCGCAATAAATGCCAACTCCATATCGAATACGCAGTCCTTATAATCCGACGCTAGCACAAAATCGCAATTCGTATAGCAAATCGCCTGTGTTGCCCCTTTCGACTTTAAACTGTCCACCTTCAACTCAGGCTCCGCATAGGTCACATTCGGATGATTCAGCCTTACTTCCGTCACCTCTACCCAGGTACCCAGATCGAAGTTCGCACTACCGGCATAACCGATATTGTACACCTCAGCCTCGCGATCCAGATCCTGCAGATGCTGAATAATATTGATCGCCCCTACACCCGTATAGATGAGTTCGGCATCACGCAGATCCAAACCCAATTTCTCCTTTACTTCGGTCAGCAACTTCTGCTCGCCCTCTTCGGCCATGATAATGTATTTCTTTGCCATAGAAATTCAGAATTTGGGTGCAAAATTACAAAAAAATAATGAATTATGCAAAAAAAACCGTAAAATATTTGCACATGTCGCAAAAAAGCAGTACCTTTGCACCCGCTTTTGAAAAAAAGATGCGGCGCGGAGTAGAGCAGTGGTAGCTCGTCAGGCTCATAACCTGAAGGTCGGTGGTTCGATCCCGCCCTCCGCAACTACTATGAGAAAGACGATATTCTTTTTAATCCTCTTTAGCACGCTCTCCGTTTATGCGGTGGAGCGTGTTTCATTAGAGCAACTCCAATCGGATTGGACAGTGTACCATGACAAGATGGTAAAAGTGACTACTCCCCTCGTCGTTTGCGGCAGTTATTATGACTCCCTCGTGCTGGCTCCCGAGCGTATCTATTGTCCCGAGGAGCGTGCTATTGGTCTTGCGGACGGGGACAGTACGATGTATTGGCAGATCGTGGCATCCAATCGCGCCAACTCGATCGTCGTTCATTGTCGTAACCAATATTATAATGTTCGTACGGGCGACCGCGTGCGCGGGTTCAAAGCGCGCGTGACGGGTGAGCGCCATTTTGTTTCCGGTCAGGGTATCAAGACCACGCATACACCGGTCGATAAACTGCCCAAACCCAAGAAAGGGGAACTGCGTATCGTCGGTGCGAATATCGAGAATTACTTCGCGGACTTGGGTGGTTATGCCCATAAGAAAACCACTCCTGCCCAACAGGAACTCCAGACGCGCAAACTGGTATCCGCCCTCTGCGCGATGCATGCCGATCTCTTCGCGTTCTGCGAGATGCAGGTGGGGGACAAAGCGCCTAAGATGCTGCTTCGCGAACTGAATAAGCACGGCCATTATGCCTATGTCACCATGCCGATGCCGAATATGGATCGAATAGGGGGTTGCTTCGTGTATAATACCGATCGTATCCAACCCTACGAGACTCCCATCTCGGCTTATAAGGATACCGCCAGCCATTACCACGCGCGTATGTTCGCGCAGGGTTTTGAGGACCGCGCGTCGGGTGAACGCTTCATCGTAGGCGTTAACCATCTCAAGTCCAAACGACCCGGTCGCGTTCAGTATAGCACCAATGAGAAACGGATGGAGAATACGGACTCTCTATTGGCGATGTTACCGCAAGCTATCACCCTCTACGGCGATTCGGATATCCTGCTGCTTGGCGATTATAACTGCTATACCCAGGAGCAACCCATCCAAACGCTCGTTCGTGCCGGTTA
>Ga0247611_10006552_pt1 | contig 14902 bp, 18 predicted proteins | sample 177DNAGHGhighgp2_FD_192422 | JGI IMG/M metagenome (GOLD analysis project Ga0247611, IMG submission 192422) | Sheep rumen microbial communities from Palmerston North, Manawatu-Wanganui, New Zealand - 1770 DNA GHGhigh gp2 | ecosystem: Host-associated > Mammals > Digestive system > Stomach > Rumen...
GTAGACGATGTTGCTCGTTATCGGGTTGGCGGGGGCGATGTTGTTCGTTACCGTGTCCATGAATGAACCCCAGTCGACTTCCTTGCCCTGCGTCGCATCGAACACTCTTCTTGTCGCAGCCCTTATAACGGACATAAACCTCGGATACGCCAGCGTCGTCCATGTGCCGTCCGAGTTCTTGAAGCAGAGGAAATTGTCCTTGTAGTAATCGTCGAGTTCTTCGTAGTCCTTGTCGTCCTTATAAATCAAAGAGTTTATTATCTGCGGGGCGATACCCATTATGGTCGCTTTAGCCGCAACATTCAGCCACGCTTTACCTCTCTGCTCAGCGAAGAACCTTGCATACTTTGACGCACCCTGAATACTTGCGTTCAGGAAAGTAAAGCCTGCGTTGTTCATACGCTTGACGGTACGACCGCCCCTTGCGAAGTTGACCGTTACCTCGTGAGCATCGTATAGTGCTTCGTTGATTATGTCGGTAAGTTTGTTCTGGTCGGTAATCTTATTAGTGAAATTACCCTTTGAGTCTATAACTCCGTTCGCTTCGAGCGTCGCACAGAACTCAGCGAACCTCGGTGCTTGTTCGATTATGAGGTTAGCCTGTTCTATCTTGTCTATCGTCCACCTTGCGAGAAGGTTTCTGTCAGCCTTAATGCCTTTGCCCTGCGATGCACTCTCAAAGAGCGAGCCAGAGAATCCGCCGACCGCTTCAAAGAACTGCCAGAGTTCTCCGTTCTTTGCCATCTGCGGATAGGCTGTCTTAAAGAAGTGCTTCGTGAACAACTTTGAGTGCTTTGAGAAGAAGAATGCATCAAGGTCACGAAGAGCGTTTCTCATTGTGAAGAACGGGTTGTAGTTGGTTATGAGCGAACGGTAAACGCCGTTTATCTTACCCATAATCCTTTCTATACCAGATACTTCGCCGTTGAATGCGTTGAAGCCTTTGATTATTCCGTCAGACACACGCATCGTCACACGCTTGCCGTCGTCAAGGAATGATACAGTACCAGCCTTGCGGTCTGCGTCTTTAACAAGCATCATCTCGTCGGAGAAGAACTGCTCTATCTCGCCGATGATTCCCGCTTCCTTGTACTTTGCCAACTGCTTTTTGTTCAGTTTTCTTCCTTCGAGGTCTACCGTGGCTTCAGGTTCTAATCCGTACACATACTCTTTCAACGCTTCAGAATTAGACTGTGATTCTTCCGCAAGAGTTTTAAGAAGCATGTTCTTCCTTGCGTTCATCTCAATATTTATCGTCTGCGTAGCAAGAGCCTCGTCTATCGGCTGGTAGGCAACATTAAGGTCAGCACCCGTATCGTATTTGATAGACCTGCTGACATCTGCCTTGTCCGCCGTTGTGGGGGCTGTAGCCTGTTCGGTCTCTGTAGCGGGTATGCTCGGTACATAATGAGGATGTCTAGCCGCTATCCTGTCAAACGCTTCGGCTGATATAAGACCAGCGTCATAGCGTTTCTGTAACAGATTCCTGCTGTATCCCCAAATCTCAGCCGCAATCCTCGGCACTTGTTCCGTAACGGTCTCGCCGTTAGTGTCCGTGTAAGTGTACTCGACCATCTCTGCAAGTTTCGGGTCGAACTCAGCGATTGCGTCGAGGAACTTCTGTGCCTGTGCTTCTGCTTCGGCTACAGTCATATACTCGCCGCTCTTGTTCCTGAGTTTAGGCTTGGCGTCTGTGGAGTCGAGTATCCTGTCTATGTGGTCACGGCAGAGCATATACCCAAAGAACTTCTGCGTGATTTCGGGATTCTTCGCTTTATATATCGGGTCGAATATCGACCTTAAAGACTTGCCGACTTTATTACCCCAAAGGTCTGTCTGGAATCCCGCACGCTTGCCGCCGAACAGCGACAGTCCCAGGCTGTGGAGTGCACGGTTTGTAGCACTACGCACAGCATCTGTGGCGTACAGAATCCTGTTATTGCTGACCTTTCTGTTAGCACCGTCGAAAGAACTCTGAGCGTTGGTCGCATGGTACTCAATCTGCTCACGCAACGCTCTTCTTCTTGCGGCACGCTGTTTTCTGTCTGGCTTCTTTGCCTTAAACTCCGTGAGCGTCTGTGCCAGGACGGCTTCTTCGTCTGATTCGTACTGACCGCTCTGATTCTTGGTCGGGGCAGGGGTCTTAGCCTTAGCGGCTCTCTGTATCATCTGCTCATACGCTTCGTCGCCGAAGACATTTCTATAAGCGGTTTCGTATTCATCACGATACGAATCCATCAAGAAATCGTGCTCGTCCGCTTCTTCTTCGGAACGGTTTTCATTACGGAGCAACTCCTCTATTCTGCTGGTTATAGCCGCAGAGTCAGATGCGTCAAGACCAGAAGGCATAGAGAACGCAGCGGGGGTAGTGCCCTTACCAAGCCTGGGCATACCAGTCTCTTTTGTGACCTCGTTGCCGAGTGATGACTGTCCCACGGGCGTGCCCGTCTTTGTTTCTGTCTGAGTCTCCGTCTGTGTTTCGGTCTGTGTTTCGGTCTGCGTTTCCGTCTGTGCGGGTTCGCTCTGACCGAGCAACGCTTCAAGCAGGGTTCCTCTTAACTTCTTGCTTCTCCGTTTGCCTGTCTGCTCACGGATTATATCTTCAATCTCGTTAAGTTCAGACACCTCGTTGACATCCTTGCCGTAGGGGATATCCTGGTCGAGCAGTCTCGCTTTTATCTCTTCGTATCTCGCCTGCTGTTCTTCTGTGAGTTCGGTCACATTCTCGACCGCTCTGTCAAGAGCCGCACTTCTCGAATCCCGTGAGAGGTTAGAGAGGTTCTCGCCCTGATTCTCTATAAGAGCGTTGCGGTACATCTCGTCGTCCACTATCTGTTTCGCTCCGTCGGAGAGTTCGTTGTACGGGGTCTCTCCACGCAGATAACTCAAGGCTTCATCCTGGCTGTTGAGAACAGTATCGTACCACGCTGTACGCATGTTGTTCGCCGCCTGCTTCATCTGTGCGGGCGTCATTGACTGGTCGACATCTATGCCGTATGTTGCTTTTAAGTACTCCGCTTTTGACGGGTCGACGAGCATACGCCTTGCTTCATCTGAAAGGCTGTTCCATCTAGCCATATTACGCAGATACGCCTTTATACCCGTGTCCGCCTGTTTGGCTTTCTCGACTTCAAGTTCAAACCTACCTATCGTTCCGTCAGGAACATTCTCCACGCCGTTCTCCATGATGTAGTTGTACTTCTGCTTTGCCGTCGTATCGTCGGGTAAGTTCTTGACAAAATCGGAATCCATATCCTGCTGAAAAGTTCCGTTCTGTTTAGCCTGTTTGCCGATGTTACTCTCTTCACGAATCTGCACACCAACCATAGGCGTGTTCATGCCTGCTGCGGTTACCAAGCCGATAAGACCCTGATAAAGGTTCTCTTCGCTCAATGGTTCTACATTCGTGAGTTCGCCGAGAAAGGCGTGCCTAAAGAACGGGTCTAAAACGCCCTGGAGATACTCTTCCTGAAATTCACCTGCGGAATCAAAGCCAGCCATTATGAGTTTAGACATTATAGCCTGAGCCGCTTCATCTTTCACGAGCCTGCCGACAGCACCTTTAGATATCGTTCTCAACTTTGATGCCACAGCGTTTATACCTTTTGTCACGGTGGTCACGCCTTTTGATATCGCCCCTTCGGTAACGCTCTTTAAGGCTTTGGATTCCATCTTGGTCAGCACGCCGCCGCCCATCGTTTCGACACCGTTCAACAAGTACTGAAGTGCCGCTTCGGACAAGCCGTCAGCCAGAGCGTAAGACGCCGCTTCGTCAGCCGTGTATCCCTGTCTTCGTGCGTCCTGGTATGTGTTGCCGAACGACCCGACGCCGACCATTGCTGATGACGCAAGGTTGCCGACCACCGCTGGTGCACCAAGACCCTGCGTTGCTATGGAAGTAAGTATAACAGGCGTCATATTACCCGTGTTGAACGCAATATCCAGACCGATGTCGTCAGGGTTAGCCTGTTTACGCTTGGCGTACATCTTTTTACCGATATTCTCTGCGTGGACATAATCCCTGTCTATCCCGTAGTTGATGTAGTCCTGCACGCCTTCGATGTAGTTGCCGAAACCAGAGGTGTATGTTGATGCGTACTTAAATAGACCTTTGCCAGCGTCGTTCCATTCCTTGTTGTTGTCGGTCATAGCCGAAACAAAGTTGGTGACTCTCTTGCCTAAATCGCCGTACTGATAAAGGTTCGCTATGTAGTTACGCCCAGCAGCAAGTCCTTCTTCACGGGTCTTGCCAGCACCTTCGCCTTCTTTCCACACCGTAGCGTAGTACACTTCTTTCTGGTGGGGAGTGAGCAATGCGGCTGCTCCACGGATTGTGTCGTCCTCGTTCCCGCCGATGGCGTAAGACTTAGCCATAGCCTGTGCCGCATCTTCAGCCGTGATAGACGAAAGAAAATCATCGCTCTTCTCGCCCATGCGTACATAATAACTTGAGCGGGGGTCGTTATCGAACTCCCACTCTCTTTTTGTGACGCCTTCCGAAAACATCGAGTCGTTCTTGAACTGGTTCATTGTAGCGGTGAGCCTGTCTCTCTTAGACCGCATCGCCGTCAGTTCGCTCTGGACCTGTTTGACATTATCGGACTTCGTAAGAGATAAAGACTTTTCTTCTATCTGCTTATCGAGAGCGTCAATCTGGTCTTTTATATGCGTGCTTATAGCACCAGAGGTGGCGAAATAATCGTCAGCCGAATTAATCTGGCGGTTGTTGACGAATGTCTGCACGACATCTTCGTATTCCTTGTCGGTCAGACCAGCCTGGTCACGCTTCGCTCTACGCTGCTGTTCCTCGTACTGTTCCTGACCACGCTCCAAAACAGCCCTCTTTGACAGGCTGCCAGTCATCGCTTCCTGTTCCCGCTGTCTGTTTATTCCCGAAAGAGTCGTTCTTGGCTTTGTGGTGACCGTCCGCTCAGGCTCATCGTTCATGTTCGATGTGAATGTCCTGGGCTTCATCATTTCTGACTGGTTATACTTCGGTTTCAGCCTGTCCCTGTTAGCATAGCCGCCAGTCTGCGTAGTCCACACTTCGCCTTTATGCTTATTAGCGATTGACTCTCTTCGGTCTTTATTGGACTTTGCCCCGAAGTCTTTACCCTTGACCGTGGAGTTGCTCTTCCAAGTGCCGTCCCTGTTTTTATTAGACGGTTTAGCACCGAAAGCAGCACCCGTTACATTGGTCTGCTGCTTCCATGTGCCATCTGTATTTCTTGTGCGGGATACGAACTCGTTGTCTGTAACAACGCCTTTATAGTTACCTCTGTTCTTTTCCGCTCTATTCATTTAAACTCCTATTTCTTATTCTTGAGTCTCGGGTCGTTTGCCCACTTTACCATTACCTTGCTGGGTTTTCCTGAGTTGTAATAGAATATCCTGTACCTGTAGCCAGGCTGATTAGACGGCTGGTACTCTGTCCTCACGACCTTGTTGGCGTAGTTGTCAGAAGTGTTCTTGGTGCTGTTCAGCGAGGGGTCTTTCCTCTGGTCGCCCGTTGGTGTGAATGTCGGTACTTCTGCGAGCGGAACATCATTTCCGCCGCCGCCTCCGCTTCTTCTTCTGGAAGAACTTCCGCCGCCGCCAGACGAACCGCCCGATGCCGCAGCCTGAGCCGCTTTAGCGTCCTGTTCTAACTGGTAAGCCCATTCCTGGTCGTACCTTCTCTTGTCCTCAGCAAGTTTCTGCTGCTGTAACTGAAGGTTGAGGTTGTACTGTCGGATGGCTTCCTGCCTTTCCTGTTCGGCTACCTTCTGCTCTTCGTCGTATTTCTGCTGTGCGAGGACTGCCGAGTTATAATCGTTCAGAGCATCGGCTTCGTCGCCCGCTTTCTGTGCCAGATAGTTCTGCCAGAGCGAGTTGGAGTTGTTTATCGCATCGTTGTAGTTGTACTGGTTCGTGCCGATACCCTGAAGCATCGTGCCGTATGATGCGTTCTTATAATAATCCGATACGCCAGACGAGAAATTATTCTGCGATGCAAACGAGCCGTAAGGGTTGACCTGCTGTTTATAACTCGTATACACGCCTCTGTTGGCGTTAGCGAGAGTCTCCTGTGCCTGCTGTTCTCTCTGCAACTTCTCCGCTTCCTGTTGTTTAGCCTGGGCGTTTATAGCATCAGTCCTTTTCTGATACAACTCCGAATAGGCTTTATAGGGGTCTACTGTTGCCATTTATCATTCTCCTTCCTGAGCCGCCGCCATATCGATGGCTGCGTCCATATATGCGTTCTGTGTTGCGGCAAGCAAGTCAGCGTCTTTCTGTGCGTTCGCTGCTTCCGCCGCCTGGAGTTCCTGCGACTGCTGGTCTATAACGCCCTGCATCATCGCCATCTGGTCTTGCTGTTTCTTTCTCTCGTCGACAATCTTCTGGAGTTTAGGCTTCATCGGTTCTTCGTCGTTGAGGATTGAAACATACTCGTCGAATGTAATCTGCTGTGCGACCAGTAAGTTATCAGCCTTCTGCTGTTCTGTGAGTTTATTGATAGGCGTCGTCGGGGTGATATCAACACGGATATCGACATCGAGTTTTCTCAAATCCTTTTCGGACACCGTTATCACAACATCTATCTCCTGCGGAGTCATAGCGGGCGGCATGCCTTCGGGTCTCTGTTCTATAGTCTGCATCGGAGTAGCCATGCCGATGAGCGGGCTGTCGAGAGTTATCTTGGTTGGTATCTGTATTCCCTGCGGGTAATACGAACACCAGTACTCGAACACTATCCTCGCAATGGCTTCTATAGTCGACCTCAGTCTCTGCGTCTGCCTTGACAGAGGTGCCTGAGCCGCCTGCTGTATAGCGAGAAGAGCCGAGTAGTTATCGAACTTTTCACGACCTGTCGCAATATCGGCAGCACCCGCAGCGTCTTTGGTGTACTCCATGACTTCTTCAAGAACGAGTTTCGCATCCTGTGACATGGGGGCGGGGTTGATGTAGCCGACGCTTTCCATTGCTTTCGCTATGTCGTTGTCCTCGACTTCAAGAGCCGCACCGACCGTCGCTATGTCTTCTTTGTTTATTAAGTTGGACGAATAGACTATGCGGGGGAACGCCGCAATCTTAGCAGAGATGAGCCTGTAGGCTTCTATCCTGTTTACCCAAATCTGGTTGGCGATATATTTGTGCACCTCAGACACACCTCTGCATTGTCCCTGTCTTCTTTCCCAGACGAACGGTGCGATGGGGTAGAGCCTTGAGGGTATCTCTTCGTCGTCTCTGTACACCACATTCTTCGTGGATTCGGACACATGCAGTTTGCCGTCTTCTTTCCACATCTTCATAACGCACAGGCACTTGGATTCCTGGTCTACCTCGTCGGTGTTGCCAGTCATCTGGTCTTTGAGTTCGTCGGGAACTATCTGGTCAATCTTCGCTTTGGACAGTCCGTAAGCCTTCGCTCTTCTCTTTACATCATCGACATTCCGTCTGAATATAAGGAGGATGTACGGCTGTTTCTGTATGTCTCTCTGGTTCTCGTCGCCGAACATTATAGAGGTGTTGGCTATGATTTCCGAACATATCTTGCCAGGCTTTGCCACGCCGTTCTTCTTTTCTTTCGACGGCTCAAAATAAAGATAGACATAAGCATCGCCCGATATCTGTGCGTCCATTACGAGGTCGTACAGGGCGGTGTCCATGTCGTTGTGTTCCCAGTATCTTCTGAATTCCTGTGAGAGTTTCTTGCACACCTCACGCATAACATCCTGCTCCGTAGGCGGTGCCGTGTAGTTCTGCGGGATGTACAGGGCTTCCAGTTGGTTTGTGGTCAGGATGGTCGTCTTGTAGTCGATGATAGGCTTTATTATCTCGACTATCGGCATCTTCTCGCCGCCAGAGTCCAAGCCGTTCCAATGGTCGCCTTCATAGAACCTGTAGTTCTGGGTCGTCTCCCACACAAGATTCATCTTGTTCTGGAAGTCCATGCCCTTTTCGTACAGTTTCCATATGTCTGTTTTAACGCTCAATTTTCTTCTGCCCCTTTCCTGTGCCGTCGTACACGGTCACATTCTGTAGGATATCTATCCACTTTCGTGCTTCTTTTAACTGCTCCCGCTGTTCGGGAGTCAGTTCTCTTGCTTTTTTCTCTTTTTTCTTTCTAAACCACATCTAAAATGCCCTCACCTTTATTTTCTTGCCCAGAGCATCGGGCGTTTCCTTGAACAACCCGAACGGGTCTTTCTTTCGTATCTTGACTTCCTTGCCGTAGTCGTGCTTGTAGTATTCACGCATCAGGCATTGCGACATCGAGTCCACCATATCGTCGTGTGCTGCGTTAGGGAAAGACGCACATTCGGTTATGAAAGCGTTGCCCCATGTAGTGTTGGGGATATGCACATTGCCCGCTTCGATTATGCCCGATATAGCGTTGACTCTCGCTATCTTACCGCCCATAGGGTTTATCCCTTGTATGGAATGCACCTTTCGTCTCAAAACCGATATGATAGCCGCACCGTTGGCTTTCTCTTCGATGTACAGTTTTCTGTACTCAGGGTACCTTTTGGTCAGCATCTGTATGGCGTTTATGGTCTCAACGAAATCCATCTGTCTGTGTACCATGTCCATTAAATAGATATCGGCGTCTTTCTTGCCCCAGACGGTTATAGCCACATAATCGCTCGTGTCCTCGCCCTTGAACGCTGCGTCGACCGAGATGACCACCCTGTTCACGGCTGGCATGTCCTTTAAATCGAACCTCTGCCACCATTCACGGAGCAAAATGTTACCTTCGGCGACTGTAGGATGCCCCTGATACAGGGCTTCCCACGACCTTGAGCCGTCTTCGTATGACGCCTTAAAGTCTTTCAGCCATTTGTTGTCCTTGCCAATCTCAGGTGCGAGAGCGTCGCCAGGTTTTCTCCCTATCGGGTCGTTTTCGCCCGCTTCGCACGGAAGGTTTATAACAGTAACATTCTTTTCGTTCTCGATTATCCTGCCAGCAAGGTCGTCCTCGTGCCATCTCGTCTGTATCAGAATGACTTTCGCACCCGCAGCGAGCCTGGATTTGAAAGAATCCTGCCATTCCGCCCATATCCTGTCTCTATAAATGTCCGAATCGGCTTCAAGTCTGTTCTTGACGGGGTCGTCGATTATCATTAAGTCGCAGGGACGTCCAGTAACGCCTGACATGATACCTCTCGATATCATCGAACCGCCGTCCGTGGTCTCAAATTCCGTGTTGGAGTTAGGAGAATCGGCTAAATGCACGCCGAAATTACCCCCGAATTCACGCAGTTTCGAGCGGTTTCTGCGTCCGAACAACTGTGCGAAGTCCTCGGAGTAACTTATCTCTATAACTCTCTTGTCTGGGTTGTTTATAAGATACCAAGACGGTAATGTTTCCGTGATGGTCATGGATTTGCCGTGCTGCGGCGGCATGGATATGACTAAAATATCGTAGGCGTGACCCGTCTTTTTCTTCAGAAACTCCTCGACGGTGTCGCAGAGAAAAGAAACAGCCTTGCCAGCCTTCCATTTGTTGTTGTGAGAATACGCTACATAGCACTTATACATCGATTTGCATAGTGCCAGAAAATCCTCAGCCTTGCCCATCTGTCAGTTTCTCCGTTCTTACGAACCCTAAATTCTTCATTATAGAGTCGATGTCGTTCGATTTGATGTCTACAGTTGCGTTTATCGATGTCGTCGGTGCGTGGTATCCGCACATCCTGTTCAGTTCCATTATCGCCTTTATGGCGTTCTGGGCGTCTTCTTTGTCTATACACATGTTAAGGACATCCCTTAAACTCTTCTCGGCTTCGGCTCTAGACCACATCAGTTTATAAGCCATGCGGTCTCTCAAGTCCTGTATCCTCTTAGCAACTTCGGGTTTTTGAGCGAGTTGTTTGCCCATAGACCTCGTTGTCTCTCTCGTCTTGCCTTCTCCGTATACCGATGCGTATGCATCTACATAACTCATCCCGTTAACAACATTCAAACAGAACTGTTCCTGGTTGTAGTTAAGATGATGCTTTTTGCCGTCTTTGTACTTCGGCATGGTTCCACCTTTTTTAAAATTTAAATTTTTCAGGCGTGACCACCCTTCAGAATTACCCACCCCCATAAAGGGGACAAGGGGGTACACCTACCTTGTTTTATAGTGAAAAACAACATAACGAAACGAATTGTGTTATCTTTGTGTTACTTCTTAGGGTTTGAGTTAAACGGACTCGGAAATCTCTGGGGTCACGATGAGGTGACCATCCTCAGCGACCGACCCCCGTCAACGGACATAGGGGTGGGGGTTAGTCATGTATAACTAGGTTAGATGGGCTTAACATGGTTAGATATGTTTAATATAGTTAGATAGGGCTAACATAGTTAGACAAGGCTACCTCGCATGTGGTCGGCAATGAAAAAAATCTTACCCAACGCAATTATGTTCATGAAATATCGTGCATGATGTGGGATAAATTGTATCATATAACAAGTGTGATATATGGCTCTATATATAGTATTTACCTACTATGTTGATATGTATATGCTAGTTAGTTTTGTTTAACTATTTCCCCCGTTTGGGGCTGATGGATAGAGGGAAGTTTTTTTCATTACATAATTTCACCCGTTGAACATAATTTCATATTAAATTTTTTTATAAAAAACTATTGACAATGAGTCATACTCATGGTATAATTAAATCAGAAAATGAAGGAAAGGAAAACAAGACATGAAACTTAAAACATGGCGAGATATCATAAACCAGTATGAAGGCTCAAAGGCTGCGGCATACATTGTTGAACAGTTTGACGCAATGAACAAAGCAAATGATTATGCATTAAGTTATGATGACCCAATCCCGTTTTATGTTGTGTTAGACGCTGAAGAGAAAAAATAAAAAAAATTAAAAAAAAGTCTTGACAATGAGTAATACTTATGTTATAATAAGGACAAGATGAAGGAAAGCAAACAAGCCATAATGAGCGGATAGAGAGCACCGCAAACGCTGACCAAAATCTTGAACAAGTTACAACATGAGAACGCAAGAACAAGACAAGAACAAAGGAACACGGGGCAAGTTAAAAACGGCTTGCCCCACGGGGGAAACTCAAACATGAGAGAAGTTAAACAAAAGGAAATAAAAGCCATTGCCATGCATGGGCATGCCGTGGATATAACGAACATGAAACACGCTGAAGTTATGAACATTTATAAAAATGAACATGGATTTACAACAATATTATTTTCGCATGGTGTTTATGGTTGCAATGGCAAGGTATTACAAGGCAATGAAACTGGAAACTGGTACGCATGTACAGATAGAACAAGCAACATACATTGGTATTGATAACGGGGGTAAATTATGATTACGAAAGCAAAAGCAAAGAAGTTGGCACAAGAAGCGTTATTCCTTGAATACGGATTTCAGCCTACATTAAAGGATATTAAAAATATTGAGTTTTCGGATTGTGCTATGGATTACGAGATAATAATGTGGTTTGAAGTCAACCACAATGGCTATGAATTCTCAAGCGTAATTGATGAAGACGGGGATATATATACGGGTGAAGGTACAATATTTAAGGAAAAGAACAATAAAAGTTGGAAATAATACTTGACAATGAGTATTACTCATGCTATACTAAAGAAAAAAAGGATGGTATCAAAATGAAGAAATCAACAGAAAAAATGATAATGTCAATATTTAACAGACTGGAAAAGACAAGGGAAGAGTTGCACAATCTAGCGAATTACTCAGATTTAAGATATGATATTGATTCTTATGAGTACTGCAAGATAGACGGATACTGCGAAAAAATTCAAGAGTGGATTACAAACTTAAAATAAAAGGAAAGGAACAAAAAAACGGGGCTTGTGCAAATCAACCACAACAAGCCACAAGCCCCAAACCACAACCAAAACCAGTTGCTACTTTTCATGGTAGCACAATATTGAAAGGGGTACAACCATGAAAAACAATAACACAATTTGCGAACACAATTACGCAATGAAGATTGAAAAGAAGTTAACGCTGAAAAACTTTTGCACAAATCACACGGGAAAAATGAAAGGGATGATATCTTTATCAACGGCTTGCCTTTGCAATAAGTATTGCATGGTAAGGAAAAAACTGCCAGGGTCAATATGTGAGCATTGTTATGCATGTGCTATGGCTAAAAGGTATACGGCATTAAACAAAAAACTGGTTGATAATTACAATCTATTAACAAATGAAGACATAGCGATTGAAGACATGCCGATATTAAATGTGCTGATATGTAGACTGGAAAGTTTTGGTGACATTGCAAATATTCAGCAAGTGAAAAACTACTTTACGCTTTGCAATGCTAATCCTAAAGTACAGTTTACGCTATGGACCAAAAATCCAACAATCATAAAATCAGCGATGGAATTTTACGGAATAGACAAGCCCGAAAACTTAATCATAATTCAGTCAAGCATTATGGTTAACAAGGTATCAAAAGTACACCATGATTTTATAGATAAAGTTTTTACAGTCTATGATAAAGAACATGCCGAAAAGGTAGATATAAATTGTGGTGCTAGAAGTTGTGCTACTTGTCAAAGGTGCTACAAGAAAACAAACGATATTGAATATGTAAACGAATTACTCAAATAATGAATTACCTACTAAACTAGTAGGTAGATAGGAAAGGGGTATGGTTATGAAGATTAAAACAGATGAATATATAAGCACATTATACGGGGAATTAGAACAGATACGCTGTAAACTATACAGACTAAAACATATGGACTCTGAAATAAATGTGGCTGATGATGTGCCAAAAATAGATTACCATTTAATGGTTGTGCAAGATTGGCTAGCAAAAATTGAATAAAAACACTTGACAATGAGTAATACTTATGGTATAATACAAGTAGAGTTAAGGAAAGGATGGTAAACAAACCATGACAAGAACAAAAGTTATAAACGAAAAACAGGCAAGCGTTAAAGACTGGTATTTGAAGGAATATCCGACGGATGAATTCGGCGAATACCTAAACGATGAAATCACATTTGAAGACATAATAATAGGTATGTATTTTAGAGAAGATTTCTATAAGATAGCCTTTAATGATGGACACGGGGATAGCCTGGTTAGGGAAAGGATTTTCTCAAAACTTGCCGAAATGTACGGGGTAGATTACGGGATAATATATGACATGTGGTTAGGCGATAAAGAAAACAAGATAAGCCTTAAAAGAGATTTTGGAATAGTGGTTGCGTTCTGTTAAAGGACGCACCACAGGAAAGGGATATAACAGGTGTTATAAAATGTGGGAATTGGCTTGCATGACTAAAAAAGAACAAGATGAGTATATAGAAGAGTTAAACGAGCAATGGAAGGAATTCAGACAGAATTACGGAAGGTATTATAACAGTAGTTATATAACAAGAGTTATAAAGGAAGGTGAACAAGATGTTTATAGGGATGTTTGTTTGGGATGATTATAGCGTTCGTGCTATACCATTTACAGAGAAGGATAGAAAAGGGGCTTTTAGACATGCGTATGCATGTGCCAAAGACGCAATTGCCATGTGTGGCTATGAATCAAGAATAATGTCTGTTAGTATCTTTGATACTGAAACAGGCATGACTGAAGATACTGAAATTCCAGATATCTTATAAAAGGAAGGTGAGAACAATGACAAAAAAAGAGAGAATAGCAATAATAAGGGCACTTTATACAGTATGTGATAACGCATACAAAAAGGTATCAAAGGCACAATGCGACGCAAGGGAAATGTCAATCAAGTATGGCGAAAGAGCATATTCCGTAAAAATGGAAGATGTACAAAAAGCCATTAACGATGTAAACAAGGCATGGGCAGAATTAAGAGTAACAAACGCAGTAAGGCAAGAGTTGGCAGAAGAGTTTGAAAAAAACGGAATAGATTTAGACTATGTGTTTAGTGAATTTGGTTAAGGGCAGAAGTATAACAGATGTTATATAACAAGTGTAATTGAAAGGGGTAAATAAAATGACAGATATTAACGAATTATATGAAGAGTTTAAGGGTTGCGAAATTGATTACAATTGCCGTCCGTATAAGGTGGTAGATGTACACGCAAAATGGGGCATTAACACAATATGGTTTTTACTTGAAGGATTAAGAAAACCATATGGGCATGTGGAAATAAGTGAAGGTGATTTCTACTATGCTCTAAATGAGAAAAAGAAGGATGATGTCATAGAGAAGTACATGCCTAGAAATGGCGAAGGCGAAACTAAAGCGTCACAAGTTGTGACAGCCATGAACAAACTGATATATAAATGGTGGAATGATGGCGATGTGTTTGACAATACAAAAGGGCTTAAAGAAGGATGTAATGATTTATCTAGTTATGCAAACTGGCTCTATATCCATACAACAGAAAATGCAAGGGCAATAATGGATACTGTCTATGATTGCAAGAATGATGATGATTATGATGTCCTACTTAATAATTTAGGCGATGAGTTACTGCTCAATACAGAGTTGCTCAAAGAATATGAGAAGATGGATAAGGAAGGCACTATATATAAATGTAACGGGATGTTTAAGTTTGAACAGCCTGTAGATGATGAAGATGACTGGTATTAAAATAACACTTGACAATAAGTATGACTTATGGTATAATAAAGAAAAAAAGGATGGTGAACAGAATGAATGAAATTAGTAAGTGGGTTGCGAAGGTAAGAATAAGGGAAAAGAGAATTCGTGAAAAAATGCTGAAGATATATGATTATACGGCAAGTATCAATCATGTGTTAACAGAGATTGAGGAAGAGAGGAGAGAAATCTACAGATATCTTGAATTGATTTGTAGGGCAAACGCAGAGAAGGATGGTGATTGATATGAACAATATTGATATAATGAGCGACAAGTTTATGGATTACTCAAACATGGCATACGCACTTGCCCAAAAGTTAAGAGAGCATTACAAGGTG